>Ga0182739_1000462_pt1 | contig 53158 bp, 46 predicted proteins | sample eDN5th30CBELigBY_FD_128873 | JGI IMG/M metagenome (GOLD analysis project Ga0182739, IMG submission 128873) | Enriched backyard soil microbial communities from Emeryville, California, USA - eDNA 5th pass 30_C BE-Lig BY (version 2) (version 2) | ecosystem: Environmental > Terrestrial > Soil >... | reverse complement strand
TAAGAGGGCGCGCATGTCTGAGCACAAAATCGGTCCGGGGGACCGATTTTTGCGAGTTCGCGCCCGACCCCGGCGCAAAGCGGCTGCAAGGGAACCCCGAAGGGGCGCAGCGATAGGAGCCCGTCCCCTGCCCACCGGCTGCGCCGGTTCAACAAGCTGACACCACACACTCACAGGCATGGCCACGAACTCACACCATGGCCACACACTCACAGGCCATAAAGAGCGTACAACCAAGAGAACCGAAAACACACTGGAAATGCAATCAGGCCTTCAAGACACCAGCATCCAGCAGGCAGTCGGACAGCGCGATGAACTGCGGAACGGCGAGCTCTTCGGCGCGAGCAGTGGCCGGAATCCCCAGACCGTCCCAATCGATCAACCCCGCCCAATCCGCTAGGCCGCGCCGCAGCATCTTGCGCCGCTGCGCGAACGCCCGGGCCACCAGTTGTTCGAATGCCTTTCCGCTTTTCGGCTTCAGCCGGGTCTCGGGCAAAGGCACCATGCGCACCACGGCCGACACCACGCGCGGAGGCGGGTCGAAAGCCTCGGGGGCTACATCGAAGAGCTTCTGCATGCGATAGCGCGACTGCAGCATGACCGACAGGCGGCCGTAGTCGCCCGTGGAAGGCTGGGCCACCATGCGGTCGATGACTTCGCGCTGGAGCATGAAATGCTGATCCACCACCTGCCCGGCGCAGCCCATCAAGTGGAACAGCAAGGGGCTGGAAATGTTGTAGGGCAGATTGCCGACGATGCGCAGCCCCCCGCCCAGGGCGGAAAAATCCACGTCCAGCGCATCGCCTTCGATGACCTCCAGGCGATCGGCGGGGTATTGGTGCCGCAGCCGGGCCGCAAGGTCGCGGTCGATCTCCACCACCGTCAGGCGGTCCAGCCGGCGCATCAGCGGTCCGGTCAGGGCGGACAGGCCGGGACCGATCTCGACGATCCTGTCGCCCTGATTGGGCGCGATCCCCCGCACGATGGCGTCGATGACGCCCTCATCGACCAGGAAATGCTGTCCGAAGCGCTTGCGAGCCTGATGAACCATGGAATCAGCGGCGGTTGCGGTTCGACTGCGGATCCAGGCGGTTATCGATGTAGGCCTGGCCGCGCAGCTGGCTGAGCCAATCCTCGAAGGCCGGCTCGACGCGTCGCTCGAACAGTATCTGCCGCGCCTGCATGCGCTTGAATTCCTTTTCCATGTTCTTGGTCCGGCGCTCCAGCACCTGGATGAGGTGCCAGCCGAACTGCGACTTGACCGGCTCGCTGATCTGGCCCGGTTCCAGCGCATTCATGGCCTGCTCGAACGCCGGCACCGTTTCGCCCGGTGTCAGCCAGCCCAGGTCGCCGCCCTGCGGCGCCGTGGCGTCTTCGGAATAGCGCTTGGCCAGATCCTCGAAACTCTCGCCATTGGCCAGGCGCTGGCGCAGCTGCTTGAGCCGCGTCTCGGCCTTCGCATCGGACATGACCTTGGTCGTCTTGATCAGGATGTGGCGCGCGTGGGTCTGGGTAACCATCATCGGCCCCTGCTGCGCGGGAGCCGCCTGTGGCGCCATCGATTGCAGCTGCGGTTCGGCGGGACGCTGGCCCGGCTGGCCGCGCGTCAGCACCTTGAGGATATGGAAGCCATTGCCGCTTTGCACGATGCCGCTGATTTCGCCGGCGTTCAGGTTCTGTGTGGCGCTGACGAACAGGTCGGGCCAGCCATTGACGGGACGCACACCCAGCTCGCCGCCGTTGAGGGCCTGCGGGCCGTCGGAAGAAGCCGCCGCCACGCCGGCAAAGTCGGCGCCGCCGCGCACGCGCGCCAGCAAGCCCTCGGCCTTCTGGCGCAATTCCTGCACTTTCGCGGCCGGCGCGCCTTCAGGCACGGCCACCAGGATCTGGGCCAGGCCGAGCACCTGCGGGCCTTGCTGCTGCGGGGCGGGAGCCGGCTGCTGCGCCGCCTGCTGCGGCGGATTGATTGCATTGCCCTGGCTCTTCAGGAAGGCGTCGATCTCGGCATCGGAAATGGTGATCGTGCTGTCGACGGTGCGCTGGCGCAGCATGTCCAGGCGCACTTCCTGGCGCAGATTGTCCAGATAGGTCGCCCAGGGCACGCCCGATTTCTCGATCTCCTGCCGCAGCGTGGCCGTGCTGATGCGATTGCGCTGCGCGATGGTCTGGACCGCATGGTCGACCTGCGCGTCCGACACGCGTATGCCCAGGCGCTCGGCCTCCTGGCGCTCCAGCTCTTCGGTGATCATGCGTTGTAGCACCTGCTTGCGCAGCACCGTGAGTTCCGGAACCGGGATGTTCTGGCGCTTCAATTGCTCTTGCGCCGATAGCGCCTGCGTATTGACCTGCTGCAAGGTAATGACGTGCTTGTTGACGATGGCCGCAATGCCGTCGACGAACTGCTCGGAGGGTTGCGCCGCCGCGGGCTGCGCGGGCTTGGCAGCAGGTTTGGCCGCCCACGCGGCGCCCGAGAGCAGGACGCCCGCCAAGGAAATCAGAACGGGCGCAAGCCAGCGCTTAGCATGCAGACTACGCATTATTCATACCTCTCGAAGGTGGTTTTTTCCGGTATAGGTGGAGTGATGGACTGGTAGCCCGAGATCCGTTCACCCAGCAATTTCATGGGATCGGTGCCCAGCGAGCCCAGGCCCGAGAGCTCAAGCTGGAAGAACATGGCGGTATTGGCCTTCTCGCGCGATACGGCGTAGCGCTGCATTACGACGCGGGCGGTCCAGCAGCAATCGCCTTTGTATTCCACGCCCAGAATGGACTGGGTGGAGCGTTTTTCCTGCAAGGAATAATCGTAGCGGCCCAGCGCATACCACTTATTGGTCAGCGGCCACTGCCCGGTCAGGGAAACCTGTTCCTTGCTGTTGTCGATATAGCCCGGCTGCTCGCCCGCGAAGGGATCGGCCACCAGCCGGGGGTCGCGCTGATAACGATAGGCGACCGACAGCGTCGCCAGGCGCTTGGGCTCCCAGCGGAAGCCCGCCGTCATCCGGTTGCGGTCCTTGGACTCGGGGTTGTACTGCGCGTCGAAACGCACCGAGAGCTTGTCGGTCAGCGCGGCGGCGGCGCCGAACAGATAGTCCGACTTGGTATTGGTGCGGCGCTTGTCGGTGGGATACAGGGTAACGAGCTGGTCGCGGAAGTAGATGCGCTGCGCCGCCGAGAGCGACAGCCGCTCGAAGCCCGATTCCGCATCCAGCCACCGGGTAGTCAGTCCCACCGTCAGTTGGTCGGCATCGGCGATGCGGTCCCAGCCGCCGCTGAATACGTTTTCGTCAAAGGCCTGGGCGAAGTTGAAGTCGGCGTAATAGGTGTCGAACACCGGTATCTGCGACTGGTCCCGGTAAGGCACGCGCAGGTAATAGACGCGCGGTTCCAGCGTCTGGATGGAGTCATTGCCGAACAGGGTCGTATCGCGCTCGAACACCATGCCTGAATCGATGGACATGATGGGCAGCACGCGCGACTGGGACTTGGGGTAGGTCAGGTAGCCCGCGGGATAGCTCAGATAGCCGGGATTATCCTGGGCGTGCCATTGGGTGTTGTATTGGCTCAGGTGCAGGCCGACCTTGGGCGTCACGTACCAGCCGGCCCGTACGATGGGATAGGACACCGTGGTGTAGGACGAATAGCGTGTGCCGTCCGGGCCATAGTGCTTGTCCCACACGGCGGGGAAGGACGAACCCGAATAGACCGGACGGACGAAGCGCGTGGCGTAGTTGTCGGACTGGACGTCGAAACCCGCCCAGTTGTAGCGCGCGCCGCGTACGTACAGTTCGGGCAAGCGATCGTACTGAGGCACCAGGTAACTGCCCGAGGTGACGTCCTGCAGCGTCTGGTACTTGTAGGCATACAGCGATGCGTTGAAATACCGGTAGCCGCTCCAGTTCAGGCCCGCGCTGCTGGGCAGGTAGGTGTAGCTGGCCTCGTTCAGCCCGAAAGAGGAAAAATCACGGAAATAATCGTCGTCCGACACGCGCCGTATGTCGAAGGAAGCGTTGACGCCGCCGCCCAGGCTATGGGTATGCTGCGCGGCATAGTACCAGCGCTTGCGGTCGGCGACCCTGTCGTCGGCCAGGTAGGTGCCATAGAGCTGGCCGCTATAGCGCTCGCCCAGATAGCGGAACTCGCTGCCCAGTTGCAGGCCGCGCTTGGCCATGTAGCGCGGCGTCACGGTCAGATCGTAATTGGGCGCCAGATTGAAATAGTACGGCAGGGTAAGCTCGAAGCCGCCCGAACTCGACGTGCCGTAGGTGGGTATCAGGAAACCCGATTTGCGCTCTTTCTTGATGGGAAAGCTGAGGTAGGGCGAATACAGGATGGGCACATCCTTGAAGTACAGCACCCCATGGCGCGCGATGCCTTCGTTTTCGTCGAAATGCAGGTCCACCTTGGGCGACTTTATGTACCAGGCGGGATCCGGGCAGGGGCAGCCGGTGTAGTTCACGTCGGACAGCCGCATATGGCTGCGGCTGAAGATGTCGGCCCGGCTGGCCGTGCCGGAACCGCCGGTGGCGCCCAGCCAGAAATCCGGATCGTCGATCTCGCCCGTTTCGCTATTGACGTTGTAATCCAGCGTGGGGCCTGTGATCACGCTGGCGTCTCGTATGATCAGGCCGTTGCCGCGCACCCGGACCTGGCCCGTGGAGCGCTGGTAATCGATGTAATCGCCCTTGACGATGGAGTCGATGCGCCGCACTTCGGCCGATCCCGTCAGGATCACCCTTCCGTCGGGATCACTTTCCATCTTGTCGCCCACCATGAAGGCGGACATCTCGTTGTCGTCCACGTTCTTGTGCAATTGCAGGTTGGGCGCCACCCGAAGCGCCGGCAGATCCGGCCGCGTGGCCGTATCCGCGGCGGACTGCTGCGCCTGCGCCGCCGATACGCCACCGATGGCGAATAGAATTGCCCACCAAACCAAACGCACGAGGATTTCGTCTCCTGAAAACAGACTATATTTTGGCACAGCAGCCGAACCGTAAGGATTGGCGACCCGGTATTATAGAGAAGCTGGCGCATGCCGGGTACAGGCATGACCGCCGATTGCGGCATTTATCGATTTTTCTTCAATGGAACCTGATTTGAATTCTTCCCCCGATATCCGCCTGGCCACACTGAAAAACTGGCTGCAAAGCATTGCCGCGGCGCATGGGCTGGACCTGGACACCTTGCGGCCCGCATCCAGCGATGCCAGCTTCCGCCGCTATTATCGCCTTCAATCGTCCAGCGGCACGGCCATTGTCATGGACGCGCCGCCCGAACACGAGGATTGCGGGCCTTTTTTACATGTCACGGGCCTGCTCCGGCAGGCCGGCCTGAATGTGCCGGCCATACTTGCGCAAGATGTACAGCAAGGATTCCTGCTGCTTTCCGACCTGGGCGAACAGACCTATTACCAGGCCATCCAGTCGGGCCTGGACGATGCGCGGCTGCAAGAAATCTACCGCGCGGCCCTGTCCGCGCTGGTGCGACTGCAAGGCGCCTCCGTTACCGGCCTGCCCGCCTACGACGCGCAGCGCCTGGTCCAGGAACTGAGTGTATTCCCGGAATGGTATGCGCACACGCACTGCCAGGCTCGGCTGGACGAGTCCGAGCAAGCCGTGCTGCGCCAGACCTTCGACACCCTGGTCGCCGACAACGTGAAGCAGGCCCGTGTGCTGGTTCACCGGGACTTCCACTCGCCCAACCTCATGCTCGCCCCCGAAGGCGGCGACCCGGGCATCATCGACTACCAGGATGCCCTGGCGGGCCCCATCGGCTACGACATCGCTTCGCTGGTCATGGATGCGCGCACCACCTGGGAAGAGCCGCAGCAGCTGGATTGGGCCATACGCTACTGGGAAGCAGCAAGAGCGGCCGGCCTGCCGGTGCCCGCCGACTTCGCCGACTTCCACCGCGCCTACGAATGGATCAGCCTGCAGCGCAACCTGCGCATACTGGGCGTCTTCGCGCGTCTGTCCCATCGCGACGGCAAGCATCATTATCTGGATCACATCCCCCGCGTGAACGCGTATGCACGCCAGGTCGCCCAGCGCTACGGCGTCTTCCGTCCGCTGCTGCGCCTGCTCGACAAGCTCGACAACCGCCAGGTGACCACGGGATACACATTCTGATGCGCGCCATGATACTGGCAGCAGGCCGCGGCGAACGCATGCGCCCCCTGACCGACACCACGCCCAAGCCGCTGCTGCAGGCGGGCGGGCGGCCGCTTATCGCGTGGCACCTGATGCGCCTGGCCCGGGCCGGCATTACGGAACTGATCGTCAATCACGCCTGGCTGGGCGGCAAGATCGAAGAGGCGCTGGGAGATGGCCGGCGCCATGGCGTCCGTATTTCCTATTCAGCCGAAACCCAGCCCCTGGAAACCGCCGGCGGCATCGTCCAGGCCCTGGATTTCTTCCAGGGCCAGCCTTTTCTGGTCATCAACGGCGATGTCTGGTGCGATTGGGATCCGGCCCTTGCGCCCGCCATGGCCGCCGATATCGAATCGCGGGGCAAGCTGGCCTGGCTGCTCATGGTGGACAATCCCGTTCAGCACCCCGACGGCGACTTCCGCCTCGATGAGACAGGCCTCCTTGGCACAGCCCAGGACATGCCCTCTGTCGCCGCCCTGACGTTCTCGGGCATTGGCGTCTATCGTCCCGCCCTGTTCGAGGAGCTGGAGCGCGGCCGGCCCGCCCCGCTGGCGCCCCTGTTGCGCCAGGCCATGCACCAGCGGCTCATCGTCGGCGGACGCCATGACGGCGATTGGGTCGATGTGGGAACCCCGGAACGCCTGGCCGCCCTGGATCGACGCCTGGCCGGGTAGCGGCCCGCCCATGTGCGCGTTACAATTTATGGGCGCACATTCAACAATGTATCAAAAACTGGCAAGGCGAAACCAAGGCCTGCAATACCTGTTTCCGTTGCGGAATAGGGTCTATGCTTTAAGGCTTTTCGGTGGCGGCGCAGCCCGCGCGGGCCCGGCCGCCCTTGCCATACAGGAATCATCTACACATGCTCGGTTCATCCAAACGTCACGTCTTCAAGCCCACGGCATACGGTTCGACCCGCAGCCGGCGCCGCATACCGCGATGGCTTGTGCTGATGCTAACGGGCGTGGTGCTGGGTGCGGGGGGCCTGCTGTTTCTGCAAAAAAGCTATGGCCCCGTCCGCCTTACCGTCGAGCAATCAGAGCAGTTGCACTATGACCTGAACAGCGTCAATATGGACAAGCAGCGCCTGCAATCCCAGCTCAACCAGCAGACGCGCGATCTGACCGAGACGCGCGCCAACCTGCAGGCCCAGGCCGACGAGCTGAAGAAGGCCAAGGAAGAGGCCGCCAAGCTGACCTCCGACCTGCAGCTGTTCGTCGATGCCATGCCGGCCGACCCGCGCGGCACGTCGCCGGGCATACGCGCGGCCACTTTCGAGGCCAAAGACGGCTATCTGCATTATCTGATATTGGTCATGCAGGACGAAGGCAAGACGGATACCTTCACTGGCCAGGCCGAGCTGAATGTGGCCGGGCGGTACGCAAACGGCAGGTCCGGCTACGTCGACCTGCCCGCCTTCAAGGTAGAGTTGCAGCGCTATACCCATCTGGACGGCACCCTGCCCCTGCCCGAGGGCTTCACCCCCCGGCAGGTCAGCATAAAGATCACGCGGGAAGGATCCGAGAAGACGGTGGCGACCCGTACGATAAGGGTGTCCCGCTAGGACACGTGCTGCAGGAAATCCTTCAGGCGCTGGCTGGGCGGATTGCTCAGCAACTCGCTGGGCGGGCCGTCTTCCGAGATCTTGCCCTGATCGATGAAGATCAGCCGCGTTCCCACCTTGCGCGCGAATTCCATTTCGTGCGTGACCACCACCATGGTCATGCCTTCTTCGGCCACATCCTGCATGACCTTCAGCACTTCGTGGCGCAGCTCGGGATCGAGCGCCGACGTGGGTTCGTCGAACAGCATCAGTTGCGGGCGTATGGCCAGGGCGCGGGCAATCGCCACGCGCTGCTGCTGCCCGCCCGATAGCTGGCCCGGATAGTTGCCCATTTTCTCGCCCAGCCCCACTTTGCGGAGCAAAGCCTGGGCTTCGTCGCGGGCCTGGCCGCGCGGCGTGCCGCGCGTATGTATGGGCCCGAACATCACGTTTTCCAGCGCCGTCAGTTGCGGGAACAGATTGAACTGCTGGAACACCATGCCCGCTTCGCGGCGCAGTTCGCGCACCTGGGGACCGCTGCCCAGCACGCTCAGGCCATTGACGACGATGTCGCCGCCCTCGATGGTCTCCAGCACATTGATGCAGCGCAGGAAGGTGGACTTGCCCGACCCGGACGGCCCGACCACCACGACGACCTCGCCCTTTTCTATCGTCAGGTCGATGCCGTTGAGCACAACGCTGGAGCCGAAGCGCTTGACGACGTTCTTGAATTCAACAATGCTCATACGATCTGCGTCCTGTGTTCGACAAACTTCAGCACCAGCGCGATGAATCCGGTCAGGATCAGATAGATGACGGCCACGGCGCCCCATATCTCGACCGAGCGGAAGTTGCTGGCGATGATCTCCTGGCCCTGGCGGGTCAGTTCGGCCACGCCGATCACGATGAACAGCGACGAATCCTTCAGGCTGATGATGCACTGGTTGCCCATCGCCGGGATCATGCGGCGCAAGGCGACCGGGCCGATGATGAAGGCCAGTATCTTGTAGAAAGGCAGCCCCATGGCTTCGCCGGCCTCTTTCAGGCCCTTGGGCACAGACAGCAGGGCGCCGCGCACGATTTCGGCGATGTAGGCGCCCGAATTGATGACCAGCGTGAAGATGGCCGCCCACACCGCGTCGATGCGCCAGCCGAAGATCAATGGCAGCGCAAAGTAGATGAACATCACCTGCACGACGATGGGGGTGCCCCGTATAAGAAGGATATACAGCTGGGCCAGGAAGGAAAGCGCAATGGGAATGTAGGCGGCGAAGCGCAGCAGCAAGCCGGCCACGATGGCGATTTTCAGCGCCAGCCATGCCCAGTCCGGCACGCCGGACAGGAACTGGGTGCCGAACCAGGACGCCAGGCGCAACAGCAGATACAGCGCGGCGACGGTCGCGATCGCGATGGCCGTGCTTCTCCAGGTGACCAGCACTTTGACGTAGGTCGTGACGACGCCGGTCAGAAAGCCGATGAGCGTTCCGCCGATCAAACCAAGCAAAGTGATTTGTATCGTCATTTGCGTGCCTTCAAGCAGGCTGGGCATGGCGTCCCAAATGACAGACCATTCAAAAGTCACGTTGATTGCCTTAAGGAAAATGGGCGCAGCCCGTACCGGGGCTTGCGCCGTTGCAATGAAAAACGGCGACCCAGCAGTGAGCGCTCACCGGAGCGCCGGCCGCAGGATCGCCGTCGTGGACGGAGTCGGGCTTACTGAACCTTTTGACCGAACCACTTGGTGTACAGGGCATCGTACTGGCCATTGTCCTGCAAGGCTTTCAGGGCCTTGTTGACGGTGGGCACCAGGTCGCTGCCCTTGGGGAAGGCGATGCCGTAGAAATCGCCGCTCTTGAGCGAACCCACTACTTTCACGCGGCCCTGGCCGCCGGTCTTGGCGAAGTACTGCAGGTTGGGGGTGTCGTGCACGACGGCATCGACGCGGCCCGTGGCCAGCTCGAGGAAGGCATTGTCGATATTGGGGAACAGCTTCAGCTTTGCATTGGGCACATTGGCCTTCAGGTAGTCCACCGTGGCGGTGCCGATCTTGACCGCGACCATCTTGCCTTCCAGGTCCTTGGCCGTCTTGATGGTGTTGTTGTCTTTGCCCACAAGAATGGCCAGGCCGCTTTCATAGTAAGGGTCGGAAAAATCGATGACCTTCTTGCGATCGTCGCGGATAGTGATGCCTGCCAGGGCGACATCGATGTTGCGCGTCTGCAGGCCCGGGATGATGCCGTTGAAGTCCATGGGGCGCAGGCTGTATTTCAGGCCGGCCTGCTTGGCGATGGCGTCCCATAATTCGATGTCGAAGCCCGTGTATTTTCCGTCCTGCTTGAATTCGAACGGAACGAAGGCCGTGTCGGTTGCAACCAGCAATTCCTTGTCCTGGGCGGCCGCGTTGCCCGCGGGCAGTGCCATGGCGAGTGCCAATCCGGCCAGAACAGCTTTGAATTTATTCTTGAACATACATGACTCCTTGTTTTACCTTTGGGGCGACCCGCACTCGAATAGGGGCGGTTCCTGCGGCTGGCCGCTCGTGGCGGCCGCCATGGAAAACGTATGGTAACCGAAAAAAAGCGGCAAGAAGCCGCTTTTTATGTGTACAGACAGCCGCATTCGCGGCGATCAGAACGCCGGAACGATGGCGCCTTTGTATTTGTCAGTGATGAATTGCTTGGTTTCGGGGCTGTTCAGCGCCTTCACCAGTTTCTTGACCGCGGGGTCATCTTTTTTGGCTTCGGTGGTGACCACGATATTGGCATAAGGCGAATCGGCGCCCTCGATGAACAAGGCGTCCTTGACCGGGTTCAGGCCCGCTTCCAGCGCGTAGTTCGTGTTGATCAGGGCCAGGTCGACGTCGGGCAGGATGCGTGGCAGAGTGGCCGCTTCGAGTTCGCGGAACTTCAATTTCTTGGGGTTCTCGACGATATCGCGCGAGGTGGCCAGGATATTGCTGGGATCCTTCAGCTTGATCAGGCCCTGCTTTTGCAGCAGCAGCAAGGCACGGGCGCCGTTGGAAGGATCGTTGGGCAAGGCGACCAGGGCGCCCTCTTTCAAGTCCTTGATGTCCTTGATCTTGCTGGAATAGGCGCCGAACGGCTCGACATGGACCAGCCCCACCGTGACCAGCTTGGTCTTGTGCTCTTTGTTGAAGGAGTCCAGGTAAGGCTGGTGCTGGAAGAAGTTGACGTCGATCTGGCCGTCGGCCACTTGCTGGTTGGGCTGCACGTAGTCGGTGAACACCTTGATGTCCAGTTCCACGCCTTCCTTGGCCAGCACGGGCTTGACCAGTTCAAGCAGCTCGGCATGCGGCACGGGGGTGGCGGCCACGCTGAGCTTTTCCGCCTGGGCGGACGTCGCGGCCAGCAAGGCGGCGACGCTGAAGGCCAGGGCCGGGACAATTTTCTTCACGAACATAATAGACTCCTTGATGACATTATTTCCGGTTCAGCCTGGCGACGAGCCTGTCGCCGAAAACCTGCAAAAGCTGCACCATTACGACAAGAATGACAACCGTCACGATCATGACGTCCGTCTGGTAACGCTGGTATCCGAAACGCAGGGCCAGGTCGCCCAGCCCGCCGCCCCCGATCACGCCCGACATGGCCGAATAGCCCACCAGTGCGATGGCGGTGACGATGATGGCCGCCACGATGCCGGTGGTGGCCTCGGGAACCAAAGCCATCAGCACGGTCTGGCGCGAATTGGCGCCCATCGCGCGGCAGGCTTCGGACACGCCCGGATCGAGCTCGCGCAGCACGTTCTCGACCAGCCGCGCGAAAAATGGCGCGGCGCTGGCCACCAGCGGCGGCACGGCGCCCTCCACCCCCAGCGAGGTGCCCGCCAGCACGCGCGTCAGCGGGATCATGACGATCAGCAGAATCAGGAAAGGCACCGACCTGAGCACATTCACCACAAATGACAGCACATGGTAGATGGGGCCGTTTTCGAGCATCTGCCGCTTGCTGGTCAGGAACAGCAAAATGCCCAGCGGCAGGCCGATGATCACCGTGAATATCAGCGAAAAGCCCGTCATCAGCAGAGTGTCCACCGTGGCCTCGCCGATGAGCGCCCAGTCCATATTGGCGAATATCATGAGCGCAGCACCTCGCATTCGACACCTTCCTGCGCCAGCAGCCCATTGAGCCGGCCTTGCGCCTGCGGATCGCCCTGCACCGAAATGACCAGTTGCCCGTAGGGCGTGTCCTTGATGCGGCTGACCGATCCCTGCAGGATGCTGAGGTCCAGCCCCAGTTCGCGGCTGGCCCGGCTCAGCATGGGCTGGACCGTCGCCTCGCCACGGAAGCTGAGCCGTATCAGCGTGCCGCCTATGCCGGCGGCCATGTCGCGCCAGCCCTCGGCGTCCATGCCGCTTTCGGACAGCAGCGACTGCGTGACCGGATGGCGCGGATGCAGGAAAACGTCCAGGACCTCGCCGCATTCGACGATGGCGCCGGCATCGATGACGGCCACCTTGTCGCATACCGTGCGGATGACGTCCATGCCGTGCGTGATCAGCACGATGGTCAGGCCCAGGCGCTTGTTGATGTCCAGCAGCAGGCGCAATATGGATTGCGTGGTTTCAGGGTCCAGGGCGGACGTCGCCTCGTCGCACAGCAGGATTTCGGGCCGGTTGGCCAGCGCCCGGGCGATGCCCACGCGCTGCTGCTGCCCGCCGGACAACTGCCTGGGGTATTTGGCGGCATGCTCGGTCAGGCCCACCAGGGCCAGCACTTCGTGGGCGCGCCGCAGGCGTTCGGCGCGGGCCATGCCGGCCAGCTTGAGCGGAAAGCAGACATTATCCAGCACCGTGCGCGAACGCAGCAGATTGAAATGCTGGAACACCATGCCGACACGCTGGCGGAACTGCCGCAATTGCGCTTCGGAAAACTGGGTGATGTCCTGGTCCCGCACCCAGACCCGGCCTTCCGTCGGCCGCTCCAGGAGGTTCAGCATGCGGATCAAGGTGCTCTTGCCCGCCCCCGAGCGGCCGATGATGCCAAAGACTTCCCCCTGCCGGATGTGCAGATCCACGCCGGCCAGGGCATGCGAGATGCGGCCGGGCGATGCGTAGATTTTTCGGATGTTCTCTAGGCGGATCACGGTAGGAAATCAAAGATGGAGTCAAGGCGCGGCTTCATGGGCAGCGCCTCAATTTAACATAACCACACGGGATTTATTTACGAATTCTAATAGTTTAAAGCTATATAGAATACACAAAAAATAATGTGCAAAAGGCCCGCAATCATCAAAAGCGGTATAGTAATGTTCAATAAACAGCAGGCATAAAAAAACCAGCCTGTGGCTGGTTTTTTTAAAAAAGCGGCGTTGGTGGGTCGTGCGCGGCTCGAACGCGCGACCAACGGATTAAAAGTCCGGTGCTCTACCGACTGAGCTAACGACCCAACCGAAGAACGAGATTATGGCCGGTTTTAAAAACGCTGTCAAATCAACAATAATGCCCGTGCCCACCGCCGTCCGACTCAACATCCTTTCCGACCTGCACCTTGGCCAGGCCGGCTTGCCGCTGCCCGAAACCGATGCCGACATCGTCGTTCTGGCGGGCGACATCAGCCGCCCAAGGCAGGCCATCGACTGGGCCAGCCGCTTCGAAAAGCCTGTGCTCTACGTGCCGGGCAATCACGAATTCTATGGCGGCACCATAAAAGGCACCATCGAACAGCTAAAGCGTCTCGCCGAAGGAACGTCCATACACATACTCGATAATGGCGAAATCGTGCTTCACGGCGCACGCTTTCTCGGCAGTACGCTGTGGACCGACTTCAATCTATATGGGCCGGGTGAGATTCGCGAGCAATCCATCAAGCAGGCCTTGGATTTCATTCGCGACTTCTCCCGGATACAGTCGGACGCCATCCCGGGAACCTCCCTGGCGCCGCCGGAGCTTGAGGCGCTGTTCGCCGCCAATCGGTCCTGGCTGAAGCAGAAACTGGATACGCCCTTCCAGGGGCCCACCGTGGTCATCACACACCATGCCCCTTCCACCAAAAGCATACATCCCCGCTTCGAAGGCTCCCTGATCAACACATGCTTCGTTTCCGACAGCGAGTACCTGATGGATGCCAAGCGCGCCGTCTTGTGGATACACGGACACACGCACGACAGCTTCGATTATCATGTGGCGGGCACACGGGTCATTTGCAACCCGCGCGGCTATGCGCGAGACGGCATCAACGAAAATCCGGCGTTCGATCCCAGTCTGGTTGTAGAGGTGCCGGCCTAGAACGGCCGGACCGATACGCAGCCAAACCTGGTCATTCGCGATTACCCGATCAGGCTGCCATCTTTCTATTTGCCCTTGCAATCCGCCGAAGCGTTTTCCTTCTTCAAGTAGGCGATCAGATCGGCGCGCTCCAGGGCGTCGGAAATGCCCGCATAACCCATCGATGTGCCCGGAACGGCTTTCAAGGGATTTTGCAGAAAGACATCCAGGGTTTTCTCGTCCCAGATGATTTTGGAGTTGCGCATCGCATCGCTGTAGGCGAAGCCGGGCACCGTGCCCGCCTGCCGGCCGAACAGCCCGCAATGCCTGGGCCCGGTCCGATCATAGGCCAGGGCATGGCAGGCCAGGCACCGCGAATACACCGCCTCGCCCCTGGCCGCATCCCCCGTCATCGCGGCGGGTGCGGCCGCCCAGGCGCCGCCCGCGGCCCATAGTGGCAGGCTACAGGACAGCGCGGCCAGCCATGTCTTGGGGCTCATGACATGAAGGCCGAAGGCACGGGGGGTTCGCCCAGCGCATTGCGCAAGACCGCCCAGTGCATGGCTTCGTCGCCCAGGATGCTGGCGGCGGCCTTGGACAGGTCGCGGTTGTCGAAGACCGGCACCGCGCCCAGATAGGCGCTGACCGCGCCTTTTTCCAGCATGGCGGCAAAGCGCAGCACATCGGCGTCGGACTTCAGCTTGTCGACGGGAAAAGTGTATTCGCTTTTTGCGGAAACCGGCTTCCCGCCCAAGGTCGTTATGGTCTTGGACAGCAGGCTGGCATGTTCCTTATGGTGTCCCTGAAACACGATCGCCAGGTCCAGCGCGGGCTTCTTCAACAAACCGCTTTCGGCGCCCACCTGGTAGGCGGCAATAGCTTCCAGTTCGGCGCCCAATGCCGTATTCAGGATGCGCACGTCGGAAGCGCCCCCTTCTTTGCCCTTGGCAAGCGCATCGCGCCCGGCCATCAATGCCACGGCGGCGCCGGATAGAAGCAGCCCCGATTGGCCAAGAAAGACGCGGCGGGCGTCGCGCATATCGATACTGGGATTACGAACAAAACTTAAGAACGACATGGTACTTCTCCTGAAGGAACAGCACTTGAAAACTCTAGGCTTCGCCATCGCGCTCCAAGCGCGCCATGACGCCGGCAACGATGCGGTCGCAGCGCTCGCCGGCGAAAGCGAATGCCGTTGGCAGGCCTTCGATCGCCTCCTGCTTGAGCGATTTGCGCAGCAGTCCGCGCGCGCGGAAATACCGACTGCGCACGGTTGCGGCCGGTATGCCCAGGCAGACGGCGGTTTCCTCCACGGAAAGCTCCTCGACGGCACGCAGCACGAAGACCGAACGGAAGGTGTCGGGCAATCGGTCGATACGCGCCTCCAGCAAATGCCGCGTCTGGGCTCGCATTACTTCGCGTTCGGGTTGGTCGAAAGGCGATTCGTCCATGGTCGTCTCTAAACTTGCGTCGTTATGCCTCAGGTCGCTGCTGAATTCCAGCCAGGTGGACAAGCGATTGATCTTGCGCAGACGCTGTTTCGATTCGTTGACGACGATGCTCACCAACCATGTAGATAGCGAGGAATCGCCACGAAACGAGCCTATGGAAGAGTAGGCCTTGTAGAAAGCCTCCTGGACCGCCTCTTCGGCGTCGGCTTCGTTGCGCAGGATGCTGCGTGCCACTCGATACAGCCGCTGGTTGTAGCGGCGCATAAGGCGCCGCAGCGCGTCCCGGTTGCCCTGTGCAAGCTGCTGCGCCAGTTGGGTATCCGAATCACCTGCGCCGGCAGGCTTGACAAGAGCTAAAGGCATGATGAAACCCGGAATGAGTATGTTTGTTACCGCATTAGATGCCGCCCCACCGCGCCGCGTTCCCACCTTGCGAATGAACCGGAGTCGCCGGAAAGCAAAAAAGGGGCAAACGCCCCTTTTTTGCTTCACCGACACGGACGGAGCCTAGCCGCCTAGCGCGCGCGCGATATGCGCACCTCGGCGCCGCGGCGCTTCACTTCCAGCCCTTCGGACGGAAGAATGCGCAGGCCTTCGAGGCCCTTGATGTAGCTGGAACCCTGCATCTGCATGACACGGATCTTGTTGCGCATGACCACGGGACTGTGCTCGGGCATGCCGAACATCCAGACTTCTTCCAGGATGCGGGCCGAATTGAAATCGCCGGAATGCTGCGCTGTCGGGCCCAGGCACAGCATATGGCCCTCTCTGCCGAATAAAGGCAAGGTGTCCAGCCCCGCTTCGACGGTCAAGGTGGTGCCGCCTTCGTAGCGCCATCCGGTGTTCAGGTCCCACCAGGCATCGCCTTCAGGCAGGTAGACCTGCACCTGCGTGCCGGGCTTGAGCGCCGGAGCGACGAGCAGGGCCGGCCCCAGCAGGTACTGGGTGTCCCAGGCATGGGCCACGGGGTCGGCGGGAAAGGCCAGCGCCATCGAACGCTGGACGGGGAGCCCGGTCCGCACGGCGTCTTCGATGATGCCCAGCACGTAAGGAATCAGGCGATACCGCCATTGCAGCCAGTGACGGACCAGTTCGCGCGTGCCGGCGTCGAATGCGCCGGGCAGCAGCGACGGCAGGGACTGGAAGCTGAAATTCCCCGAGAACACGCACATGGCCAGCCAGCGTATGTAGAGCTCGGACGTCATGGAAGCCGCGGGATGCAGGGCCGATCCCAGCGCGTGGGTCTGTACCGGAATGCCGCTGTCGCCCAGCGACAGGGCGGTACGCAGGGTATGCTCGAGCGCGGGCCAATCGTTGCCTGTGCGCGGCCCGGTCTGCCAGGCGAAGCGCTGGGCGCCGGGAAACAGATCGCTGCTGCAGGCCACGCCTTCCTGCGGCGTCTTGTGGCCGGCCACGGCATCGAACAATGCCTGGCGAGCCAGCAGCGGATACACCGTGCGCAACACGGCGGCGGATTCGCCGCCCCTCGCGGTGATGCCGTCGGGAATGTCGAACTGGGCATCGCAGGCCGCGGCGCCCAGGCCCTCGTCGAACAACTGGCGCAAACGCTCGGACCAGAGCTTGAAGACATCCTTGTTGGTCAGGTCCAGCAGGCCGAAGGCCTGGCCGCCGGTGACATCGTTGCCGGGAAAGGCGTAGGCATTGCCATCGTCGTCGATGAGCAGCCAGCCGCGGTCTTCCCATTCGGCAAATAGCTCGGTGCCGCGCAATACACCCGGAAAGGTCGGCGCGGCAAATTGCACATTGAGCGCCTGGCCGCGTGCCAGCACATCGCGGGCATCGGCGATGCGCGCCGCATCCCAGGCGAAAACCGGCTTGTCGGGCTGAAACCCGAAAGGCGCCGGAGCCGACAGATTGACGGCGTCCAGCCCCCATTGATTGTCGCGGAACTCCGATACGATGGCCAGGGTTTCGTCCACCGGCTGCCCGGGCGCCTGATCCAGCCAGACCCCCATGGGCCACAGGCCCGGCTGCCCCGCGCGCCCGGTCAGGGCGGTGTACTGATTGACTATCTCGGCGGGCTCGCCGACAAAGACGAACAGATCGAAGACGGCATCGTGTAGGATGGCCTGATAGAGGCCGGCCTCGGACTGTTCGAGGTCATGCTCGACCCGCGCCAGCGTATTGAAATAAAGTCCCCAGCCCTTGGTGCTCCAGATCAGGGGCAGCGCCCTGGATCGGGGCTGGTCCGAAACGAAAAGCGATCCGCGCCGATCGAATTCGGCGGTGGTCTCGCCGCCGCCATGCAGGCTGTCGTCGCCATCGAGTTCGGCGCCAAAGCGCCATACCGCCGCGTCGGCCCGCTCGCCCCGCGACAGCGTGGCGTCGGCCTGGCTGCTGAAAATACAGTGCTCGCCGCGATACACTGAAATCTGGAAGGGCGACCGCAGGATTTCCATCGCGATGTCGCCCTGCTCCAGCCTCCAGCCGTATTGCGCCGGCTCTGCAATCGAGCTGATGGCCAGTTCGCCTACCGCGTCCTGGCGCGCCAGCAGCATTTCGGCATGCGCTTTCGTGCGCGAACTGGGCTTGTCGTTTTGCAGGATTTCGGCTTTTCCGCAACGCAGGCGGTAGACGCCCGGGGCATGCGCCTCGACCTGAAACAGCAAGCCGGCATCGTCAAAGACAAAATCGGCGCGCGTGGATTTCGACGTCAGGAAATCGAGAGTTGCAAGTTGCGTCACGTGAGCAAGATCGGATTTGGGCGGCACAGCGCAATCCTCGGGGCTTACGCCCAAAAAGCATTCAAAAGTCATTATTTTGACGGATTTGAGCCATAAAATAAAATCGCACGAGTTTATATACCTCTTGAAAAGCCGGAATCCCTTATCGCGGGCCGATTTTGCGCAGCAATTCACGCTCCAGGGGAATGGGTTCGTCGCACAGGCGGGCGGCAATGATATCGCCTGCCAGAGCCGACCAACTGAGTCCTCGGGAACCATAGGCGCAAGCTAGCCACAAACCGGGAACGCCGTCAATAGAACCGATGACCGGCAAACGGTCGCTGACGGCGGCGCGCCATCCGGCCCAGCCCGCATCCGGCCGGGGCGGCGCGCCCAGTTGCTCCGGCGCCATGTTCAATAAGCCGGATAGCTTGCCCGCCACTTCGCGGCGCCCCTGCTCCGTCACCGTGCTGGCCGCGGCGCCAGGCACATAGGTGCTGCCGCCGGTGCATTGTCCACGCACAGCCGGCAGCCAATAGCCGTCGCCCGACACGATGGCCCGCGCATCCGCCGCGGCCCCGCCGGAAAAATAAGCCACCTGGCCGGCCAGGCGATGCATGGAGGCCAGCTTGTTCAACAAGGAAAGATCGGGAATTCCCGCCAGCAACATGGCTGCTTGCGCGGCGTTGGCGAGCACGATGTTGTCCGCGCTGGCGATTTCCCGCCCGTGGACGTCGAATGCGGCCCATGGCCCCGAATCATTTCGGCGCAAAGATGCCGCGGACCGCGCCTTGCAGTATACCCCCGGCAGGCTCAGCAATGCCTCCAGCAGAGGCACCGGCTGCACGAGCTGGCCCTGTTCGAACCACAGCCCTCCGGAAGGCAGAGGCAGGCCCACCCGTTCCGATGCCTGGGCGGCATCCAGCCAACGCACCCAATCTTCGGGGAAGCGAAGCGCATCGAGCGCCAGCTGCCGCCGGGCCGCATCCTCCGGATCGCCGGCCCGCTCCAGCGTGCCGCAAGGCCGGGGCCGCGCATCGCCCTGCAATCCTTGCCAGCGCTGCAAGGCGCGCAGGACGCCGGCCCGGCTCAGCCGCGCCCGTATGTCGTCGTCCGGACTGATGACGGGACTCAAACCGGCGGCCAGATGCCCGCGATGGCTGCCTCCCAGCCCGTCCTGGAACACCGGATCCAGGACGGTGACCGTACGGCCGCGCAGCGCCAGGGCCTGCGCCACGCCGGCTCCGGCCAGCCCGCCGCCCACCACCAGCACGGAATCGTCGGCGCCCCCGGGAGGCGCCTTGCGGCCCATGCCCGCGCGCAGGCTGGCGACCGTCATTTCCCGCTTGCTGCCAAAGCCCCGCACTTTGGACACCAGGAAGCCCGCGTCGCGCAAGGCGCGGCGCATTTCGCCGGCGCAGCACCAGGTGGCGGCGGTCGCATCCGGATTGGCCAGCCGCGCCAGTTGGCCGAAGAGGGGACGCGACCACATGTCGGGGTTCACACGCGGCGCAAAGCCGTCAAGGAAGAATGCATCGACGCCCGCCGACACCTGTCTGGCCAGGCGCAGGACGGATCCGAATGCCAGCGTCAGGGTCAGCGCGCCCTTCTCGAACTCCAGGCGGTGCATGCCGGGCAGCAAAGGCGGCCAGGCGTCGACAAGCTGGATGGCCAGCGCCTTCTCGGCCGCGGGCAGACGGGCCAGCAATCGAGCCAGCTCTTGCCTGGAAAACGGATGCGCCTCGAAAGAGATGAAATGCAGGCGCGCTGATCGCTGCGGGTCGGATCGCCAGCTTCGCCACAGGGCCAGAAAGTTATGGCCCAGTCCGAATCCGGTTTCGCATACCGTGAACGCCCGCTTGCCGCGCCACCGCCGCGGCAGGCCGTTGCCCTGCAGGAAAACGCCTTCGGCCTGCTCCAGGGCTCCCGCCTCGGGATGGTAGATATCCCCGAAATCCGGGTTCATGGGAATGCCGCGCGGGTCGAAAGCGAGCCTTGCGGGGACTAGTGGTTCGTAATGGCTGGACATGCTTCCCGTGGCGAAAATCAAATACCCATCACGTACAATGATACGTGATCGAGCATGATGCTCCTGCTGGCGAGGCCTTTACCGTATGCAATCGAACCGACTTCCCCTTAGCGACTATCTGGACACCGCCGTTACCGCCGCCCGCGCCGCCGCGGCCATATTGCAAGCATACGCCCACAATCGGGCCGAACTGGTCATCGACAAGAAAACCCGCAACGACCTGGTCTCGCAGGCCGACCGCGAAGCGGAGCAGGCCATCATCGAAATCCTGCGCGAACGCACGCCCGAATTGGGCATTGTGGCCGAGGAAAGCGGCGGCTTCACTTCCGGATCCGCCACCTGGTATATAGACCCCCTGGACGGCACCACCAATTTTCTTCACGGCATACCGCACTATGCCGTGTCCATCGGGCTTATCGCCCATGCCGGCGCCCTGGCCTGCGACGATACTCCGCTGGAGCACGACACGCCGATCATCGGCGTGGTCTACGACCCCTGCCGCGAAGAGCTTTTCACCGCCATGCACGGCGTCGGTGCCTGGCTGAACGAGCACCGCATCAACTGCTCGCCCACCGAGGACCTGGCCGAATCGGTCGTGGCCACCGGCTTTCCCTTCCGCGACTTCTCCTTCGCCGACCAGTACATGCCCACGCTGCATCACGCCATCAACACGACGCGGGGGGTCCGTCGCCTGGGGGCGGCGGCGCTCGACCTGGCCTGGGTGGCCTGCGGCCGCTACGACGGGTACTGGGAAATGGGCCTGGCCCCCTGGGACGTCGCGGCGGGCACACTCATCGTGCGCGAAGCCGGCGGCATCTGCGAAGACATCCATCGCCGCGATCCCTGGCCCATCAAAGGCTATGTCTATGCGGGCAATGCGCACACCGCGCCGGCGCTGGACGCCATGATCCAACCGCATCTGAAGAAAAGCTAGCGGCCCTCCCCCGGGTTTGTCCACGTCCGCACGATCATGATTTGCCGATACGCCGGCACTGGCGTATAAAGTTCCAATCAACGAACACTACAGGATCGCAACCATGAAGCTGGCCGAACCCATCGTCGAATGGAAATCCGAAATCGCGGCGATCCGCCGCGACATCCATGCGCACCCTGAACTGGCGTACGAGGAAGTCCGGACGGCCGATCTGATTGCGGGCAAGCTCGAGTCCTGGGGCATACCGGTGCACCGCGGCCTGGGCATAACCGGCGTCGTGGGCATCATCAAGGGCGGCATCGAAGGCGAACGGGCCGTGGGCCTGCGGGCCGATATGGACGCCCTGCCCATGCAAGAGGCCAATACCTTCGATCATGCCAGCAAGCATCCCGGCAAAATGCACGCCTGCGGCCACGACGGCCACACCGCCATGCTGCTGGGCGCGGCACGCTACCTGTCCCAGCATCGCGACTTCCCCGGCACGGTGTATGTGATCTTCCAGCCCGCCGAGGAAGGGTTCAGCGGCGCGAAAGCCATGATCGACGACGGTCTGTTCAGCCTGTTCCCCATGGATGCCGTATTCGGCATGCACAACTGGCCGGGCATGGAAGCCGGAACCTTCGGCGTGGTCGCCGGGCCCATCATGGCGTCCAGCAACACCTTTGAAATCCGTCTCGAGGGCAAGGGCGCGCACGGCGCCATGCCGCATCTGGGGGTCGATCCCGTGATGGCCGCCGTGCAACTGGCGCAAAGCCTGCAGACCATCGTTACGCGCGACCGCAATCCCCTGGATCCGGCCGTGCTCAGCATTACTCAGATCCACAGCGGATCGGCCGACAACGTCATCCCCAACGAGGCCACGCTCCGGGGCACCGTGCGCACGTTTTCCGACCAGGCCCTGGACCTGATCGAACAACGCATGGCCCAGATTACCGAGCACACCAGTCGGGCCCTGAACTGCACGTCCGATTTCGCCTTCCACCGCAAGTATCCGCCCACCATCAACCATGCCACGGAAGCCGCTTTCTGCGCGAAAGTTCTGGAAGGCATCGTCGGCGCCGGGCACGTCGACCAGTCCGTACAGCCTTCGATGGGCGCCGAAGATTTCGCCTTCATGCTGAAGGAGAAGCCGGGATGCTACGTCTGGATAGGCAACGGCCAGGGCGGCCACCGCGACCAGGGGCACGGAACGGGGCCGTGCATGCTCCATAACGGCAGCTACGACTTCAACGACGAACTCATCCCGCTGGGCGCAACCTACTGGGTCGAACTCGCCCGCCAATGGCTGGCAAGCCAGAACGGCTAGGCGGCGCATGGCGGTCGGCCATTTAACAAATGTTTAACGGCCGGACCAAAGCTTGCCATTAAAATAGCGGACGCAACGCCCCCGGCCCGCGCCGGTACTCTACAATGCATGGTCCCCCTGCACGCCTGGTCCGGCCCCCGCCTGGCAGGCGTGATCGATATCTGGAGCAGCAGCCTTGAGCATCAACAACATCCAAACCGTCTTGCCCCCTCCAGAGCGCCACGCCGTCTTACGCGTCATGCCGCAACCCTCCGACGCCAATATCCATGGCGACGTATTCGGCGGCTGGATCATGGCGCAGGTCGACATCGCCGGCTCCATTCCCGCCACCCGGCGCGCAGCCGGCCGCGTGGCCACCGTCGCGGTCAATTCCTTCACCTTCAAGCAGCCGGTGTTCGTCGGCGACCTGCTCAGCTTCTATGCCGAGATCGTCAAGGTGGGCAACACCTCCATCACCATTTCAGTGGAAGTCTATGCCGAGCGCCAGCGGCTGGAGCTCGAAGTGGTCAAAGTCACCGAAGCCATCCTCACCTACGTCGCCACCGACGACCAGCGCAAGCGCCGCCCTCTTCCACCCGTTTGAACGCAAGGTTTGCCTATGTCGGATACCCCAGTCCAGGCTGAAAGCGCGGCGATCGTGATTCCGCGCCGCCTCGACCCCGAAGACGCGCAGCTTGCCCTGCAGCAGTTGCAAGCCATCCTCAAGCGGCAGGAAGTGGTGGAGGCCCTGGCGCACCGCCAGTACGAAGACGACGACAAATCCAATCTGCTCGAAGGCCTGCTGCACCGGCAGCACGAAAGCGAAATAAAGGCCATCGTCAACGACCTGCATCCGGCCGACATCGCCTTCATCCTGGAATCGCTGCCGGTAAACGAACGCCAGGCGGTCTGGCAGCTGGTCAGCGCCGAGCACGACGCCGACGTGCTGCTGGAAGTCGACGACTGGGCGCGCGAATCCCTGATCGAGTCCATGGATCACCAGGACCTGATCGCCGCGACCGGCACCATGGACGCCGACGAGATCGCCGACCTGGCCGCCGATCTGCCCGCCGACGTCATCGCCGAAGTGCAGAAAGGGCTGACCGACGAAGAGCGCGCACAGCTGATCGAGGCCATGGGCTACCCTGAAGACACGGTGGGCGCCATCATGGACTTCGAAATGGTCCGCGTGCGCGAAGATGTTTCGCTCGAAGTGGTGTTGCGCTATTTGCGCCGGCTGCACGAGCTGCCCGACCATACCGACCAGATTTTCGTGGTCGACCGCCAGGACAGGCTGCAAGGTACGCTCTATCTCTCGACCCTGCTGGTCCGCGAGCCCGAGAACCTGGTGTCCGACGTCATGGTGACCGACTACCTGACCCTGAACCCGCTGGACTCCGACGCCGACGCGGCGGGCGCGTTCGAACGCTACGACCTGGTATCGGCGCCCGTCATCGACGACCAGGGCCGCCTTATCGGGCGAGTCACCATTGCCGAAGTGGTCGACGTCATTCAGGAAGACTCCCAGGAGCAGGCCCTGTCGCGCGCCGGCCTGCAGGAAGAGGATATTTTCGCGCCCGTGCTGGACGCGTTGCGTAACCGCGCGCCCTGGCTGTTCGTCAATCTGTGCACGGCGTCCATCGCATCGCTGGTGGCGTCGCGTTTCGAAGACACAGTGAGCCACATCGTGATCCTGGCCTTCCTGATGTCCATCGTGGCGGGCATAGGCGGCAACTCGGGCAATCAGACCATGACCATGATCATACGGGCCCTGGCCGTGGGCCGGGTCAGCGGCTCCAATGCCTGGCAATTGGTCAAGCGCGAACTCACGGTAACCCTCATGGTGGGCGCCTGCGGAAGCGTGGTGGCGGCCTGTTTCGCCTGGGCAATCTCGGGCTCCATCGCCATCGCCGCCGTGATGATGGCGGCGATGATCTGCAATATGCTGATCGGCGCGGCGCTGGGTGTGCTCATCCCCATGCTGCGCGACCGCTTCGGCAAGGATCCCGCCATGGGGTCCTCGGTGCTGCTCACCTTCGCGACCGATTCGCTGGGCTTTTTTGTTTTCCTGGGCTTGGCTACGCTGTTCCTGCTCTAGCCCCTGAACGCTGCCTGCCTGCCGGCAAGGCCTGCGGCGCGCAAACGCGGCGGGACAAAAACCGGACGCCCCGTCAAAGGCGGGGCGTCCGGGGTCAAACGTCTCAGGCCAGCTTCCCGTGGCAGTGCTTGAACTTCTTGCCGCTGCCGCAAGGGCAGGGATCGTTGCGCCCCACCTTGGGCATGCCCGCCGGCAGCCCGCCCTGGCGCGCGGGATTCTGATCCAGGCCGGGATCCGTGCCACTGAGCGCGGCATCGTAATCGGAATGGTGGTAGGTGACGTTGTCCAGCGCCGGTTCGGTTTCCTCGATCTCGACCTGCTCGCGCGACTGTATCTTGACCGTCATCAGGACACGCACGACCTCATTGCGTATGCGGTCCAGCATGTCGGAGAACAGCTCGAAGGCCTCGCGCTTGTACTCCTGCTTGGGGTCCTTCTGCGCATAGCCGCGCAAATGGATGCCCTGGCGCAGGTGATCCAGCGCCGACAAGTGGTTGCGCCAGTGCGTGTCGATCGATTGCAGCAGCATGGAACGCTCGAAGGGCGACCAGCCTTCCTTGCCGACCAGATCCACCTTGGCCTGGTACAGGCGGGCGGCCTCGGCCAGTATCCGTTCGAGCAGGTCGTCGTCGGTCAGGCTGGGCTCTTTTTCAAGCATGTCGACCAGCGGCATGGAAAGCTGCCATTCCGCATCGATGGCCGTTTCCAGCCCCGGCACGTCCCACTGGTCTTCCACCGACTCGGCCGGTATGTAGGCCCTGAACTGTTCGGTGATGGCGGCGTCGCGCAGGCTGGCGATGGTTTCCGAGACGTCCTCGGATTCGAGCACCTCGTTGCGCTGCGCGTACAGCACCTTGCGCTGATCGTTGGCCACGTCGTCGTATTCGAGCAGCTGCTTGCGTATGTCGAAGTTGCGGCCTTCCACCTTGCGCTGCGCCGACTCGATGGAGCGCGACACCATCTTGGCTTCGATGGGTTCGCCTTCGGGCAGGCGCAGGCGTTCCATGATGGCGCGCACGCGATCGCCCGCGAAGATGCGCATCAGCGAGTCTTCGAGCGACAGGTAGAAGCGCGAGGAACCGGGGTCGCCCTGGCGGCCGGCCCGGCCGCGCAGTTGATTGTCGATGCGGCGCGACTCGTGGCGCTCGGTGCCGATGATGCGCAGGCCGCCGGCCTCTTTGACCGCCGCGTTGGCGGGGGCCCACTCGGCCTTGATGACGGCGATGCGTTCTTCTTTCTGTTCCGGCGTCAGCGAGGCGTCGGCGCGGACCAGGTCGATCTGCTTCTCGACGCTGCCGCCCAGCACGATATCGGTGCCGCGGCCGGCCATATTGGTGGCGATGGTGATGTGGCCCGGCTTGCCGGCCTCGGCCACGATCTCGGCTTCGCGCGCGTGCTGCTTTGCGTTAAGCACTTCGTGCGGCATCTTCGCCTTGGTCAGCATGCCCGACAGCAATTCCGAATTCTCGATGCTGGTCGTGCCGACCAGCACCGGCTGGCCGCGCTCGTGGCAGTCCTGGATGTCGGCCAGGATGGCATTGTATTTTTCGGCGTCGGTCTTGAAGACCTGATCGTTCTGGTCCGCGCGCGCCATGGGCCGGTTGGTGGGAATGATCACGGTTTCCAGCGAATAGATTTCCTGGAACTCGTAAGCTTCGGTGTCGGCCGTGCCGGTCATGCCCGCCAGCTTGGCGTACATGCGGAAATAGTTCTGGAAGGTGATGGACGCCAGAGTCTGGTTCTCGTTCTGGATCTTCACGCCTTCCTTGGCTTCGACGGCCTGGTGCAGGCCGTCCGACCAGCGGCGTCCCACCATGAGGCGGCCGGTGAATTCGTCGACGATGACGATTTCATCGTTCTGGACGACATACTGCTGGTCGCGGAAGAACAGGTTGTGCGCCCGCAATGCGACCATCAGGTGATGCACCAGCGAGATATTGCGCGGATCGTACAGCGACTCGCCTTCGGGCAGAAGGCCGATCTTAACGAGCATCTGCTCGGACTTGATCTGCCCCGCTTCCGACAGGTGCACCTGCTGGCCCTTCTCGTCGACCCAGAAGTCGCCCTCGGGTTCGGGCTCCTGGGGCTTGGGCTCGGAAGCCATGCGGGTCAGCATCGGCGGCACGGCGTTCATCCGGACATACAGTTCGGTATTGTCTTCGGCCTGGCCGGAAATGATCAGCGGCGTGCGCGCCTCGTCGATAAGAATGGAATCGACCTCGTCGACGATCGCATAGAACAGCGGACGCTGGCGGCGGTCTTCGGCGCGATACTCCATGTTGTCGCGCAGGTAGTCGAAGCCGTACTCGTTGTTCGTGCCGTAGGTGATGTCGGCCTGGTAGGCGGCCTTTTTCTCGTCGTTCTCCTGCTGGGGCACGACCACGCCGACGGTCATGCCCAGGAAGGCGTACAAGCGCCCCATCCATTCCGCATCGCGCCGCGCCAGGTAATCGTTGACGGTCACGACATGGACGCCCTTGCCCGCAAGCGCGTTCAAGTAGACCGCCAGGGTGGCCATCAGGGTCTTGCCCTCGCCCGTGCGCATTTCGGCGATCTTGCCATTGTGCAGGGCGATGGCGCCCAGCAGCTGCACATCGAAATGCCGCATTCCGAATACCCGCTTGCTGCCTTCGCGCACGACGGCAAACGCTTCCGGCAACAGATCGTCCAGCGATGCGCCCTGGGCATTGCGCTGACGAAACTCTGTGGTTTTTGCAGCCAGTTCCTGATCGCTCAGGGCCGCCATGCCGGATTCGAGCGCATTGATTTGCGCCACTTGCTTGCGATACTGCTTAAGTATGCGGTCGTTGCGACTGCCGATGAGCTTTTTTAGCAGAGAAACCATTCTTGTGTCGTCGATGCGAACTTGCCGTGCACGGCGCAAATTCCCATGCCTGTCTGTTGGGGTTGGCGGATTTTTCCGCAGGAAAACGATACAGTTTAACGCACCTGCGGCGCGACGGCTTCCGCCTGCGGCGAGGCGTCGGCCACAAGCTGTTCCGCCGGGTCCTGGCGGGCCAAAAACAGTGTGGGATCAAGGGGATGCCCCGCCATGCGCACCTCGAAATGCAGGTGGGATCCCGTGGACCGGCCGGTGGAACCCACCCGCGCGATCATTTGCCCTTTCTCGACCAGGTCGCCCATTTTCACGTTGATGGACGACGCGTGGGCATAGCGGGTGATCAGGCCGTTGCCGTGGTTGATCTCGACCAGCTTGCCGTAGCCCGGCGCATAGCGCGCCTCGGTCACCACGCCGCCCGAGGCCGCATGGATGGGCGTGCCCTTGGGCGCGGCGAAATCCAGGCCCTCGTGCATGGAATGCCGGCCGGTCACCGGATTGCGCCGCCAGCCGAAGGAGGAGCTCAGATAGGGATAGTTGACCGGATTGAGGGTGGGCAGTCCGGCCTCGACGCCGCTGCGCCGGGTCAGGACCAGGTCCAGCATTTCGAAGCCGCTCTTTTTATCGGACAGCTGCTGCGCCAATGCATCCAGCTGGCGGCCCAGGCCCTCGGCCGACCAGGAGGCGCCATGTTCGGCGGTGATGTAGTCCATGACCGGCGGCGCATCGCCCTGCTCCAGGCTCGCATGCACTTCGGGATCGGTATACGATACGCCCGCGGCATCGGCCACCCGCTTGCTCAGGGCGTCCATGGCAATCAGCTTGGCCTGCAGGTCGCCCACCTTGGAAGCCAGCAGGTTGACGTTCTCACGCACATAAGCGGAATCCCGGGATGCCTGCTCTGTAATGGCGCGCTCCTGGTCCGCCGTCAGGGCCGGGCGCTTCTGCATCTGCGACTGGACCCAGGCGCCGGCCGCCGCCGACGCGCCCATGGCCGCCGCCGCGATCAGCGTCACAAAGGCCACCCGCAGTACTCTGGCGTTAGAATCAACAAAGCTGTTCCGCATTTGACTTAATCTCACTTCAATTCAATTTTTCATCGATACAGGCATGCCACGATCCGCAGGACGACACCACGACAATGCGCAAGCCGCCACCCTGGCGCTGAGCTGGCTGGGCGACGACCGGCAGGGCGCACAGGTTCTGGAGACGGCGCGCAGGCTGCTGGCTGCGGAGCAGGCGGCAAAAAATGCCTTGCCGCCCGCCCTGGCCCTGGTGTGCAAGGTGGCACGTATAGAAAGACAGCAAATGACGCTGGCGGTTCCCAGCGCAGCCTATGCCGCAAGGCTGCGGCAACTGGCCCCCAGCGTCGTGCAGGCGCTTGCCTTCGGCGGTTGGAACCTTAACGAAATCAAGGTCAGGGTTCAAGCCGGCCTGTTACAAAGCCAGACAAAAAAGTCAGACAAAGAGGTGATCCCGCTGGACGACGCGGCGCTGGACGCTTTCGACGAACTGCGCGGCGCATTGCGGCCTGGTCCGCTCGCCGATGCCGTGAAACGGCTGCTTGATCATCATCGCCGCTAAGGGCGGCCAGGGCTTAGCCTTTACGCAAACTTCCAGTCGTGCGTAAAGGCCTTGGGCGCGGTGGCCGTGGACTCGTAGGTGACGAGTTCCCAGCTATCCTGCCGGGCAAGCAGGGCCCGCGCCAGCTGATTGTTCAGGCCGTGCCCGGACTTGCACGCGACGTAGCGCGCAACCAGCGGCTTGCCTATCAGGTAAAGGTCGCCGATGGCGTCCAGTATCTTGTGCTTGACGAATTCGTCGTCGTAGCGCAGCCCGTCGGAATTGAGCACACGGTACTCGTCCATGACGATGGCGTTGTCCAGGCTGCCGCCCCGGGCCAGCCCCGCGGCGCGCAAGGCCTCGACCTCGCTGGCGAAACCGAAGGTGCGGGCGCGCGCGATGGTCTTGACGTAGGAGTCCTTTTCGAAATCGACTTCGGCGAAATTGGCCGTGGAGTCGATGGCGGGATGGCGAAAATCGATGGCGAACGACAGGGCGAAGCCGTCGTAGGGTTCCAGGCGCGCCCATTTCAGGTCGTCGCCCTCGCCTTCGCGCACTTCGACCGTTTTCAGGACGCGCAGGAATTGCTTGGGCACCGCCTGCTCCTGCAGGCCGGCCGAACGCAACAGGTACACGAAGGTGCCCGCGCTGCCATCCATGATGGGAACTTCTTCGGCGGTCAGGTCGACGTGCAGGTTGTCGATGCCCAGGCCGGCCAGCGCCGACATCAGGTGCTCGACCGTGGACACGCGCACATTTCCCTGTTGAAGCACCGAGGCCATGCGGGTGTTGCCGACCTGATCCGCCTGTGCGGGGAGGTCGACGATTTCGGGAAGATCAACGCGATGAAACACAATACCGGTGTTGGGCGCGGCCGGACGCAGGGTGATCTCGACCCGCCGGCCCGAGTGCAGGCCGACCCCTTTGGTACTGATGGTTTTCTGTATGGTGCGTTGACGTAACATATTCTGATTAAGCTGGATCATGCCGGGATTCGCCCGGAAGCATGAGCGACATCGTAGTGTAACCGAATCAAGGGTTAACCACTAACCATATCTGTTTCAAGCGACTTCAGGCTGCCCGTGGAAACGGACGATAAAACACGACGGCGCAGCTCCCCGGGGAAGGAGGAGCCGCGCTGCCGGGTCTGCTTCGGGCGTAGGCCCGCATGGCAGACATGTGAGAGGCGTATCGCTGCGCTGGACCCTTAGTCCGCCTGCTTGCGCAGGAAGGCGGGGATATCGAAATGATCCATGCCGGCGGTTTCCAGGGCGCGCACCTGGGCCGAAGCCTGGCTGCGCGGGTTGCGGATGACGGCGGGAACATCCGAGCCGCCGAAATCATGGCCGCTCATCATGGCCATGTTGTCGGTGCCCGTACGCAGGTTTTCAGCCACATTCTGCACCAGCTGGGGGCGTGCGGCCGCGGGACGGCCCAGGCCCGTCGCCACGACGGTGACGCGCAGGTTCTCGCCCATGGACTCGTCGTAGGCCGTGCCGAACACGATGGTGGCATCGTCGGCGGCATAGCTGCGGATGGTGTCCATGATTTCACGGGTTTCACGCATTTTCAGCGTGCGGCTGGCCGTGATGTTGACCAGCATGCCGCGGGCGCCATGCAGATCGACGCCTTCGAGCAGCGGGCATGCAATGGCGCGCTCGGCGGCCACGCGAGCCCGGTCCGTGCCGGCCGCGATCGACGTGCCCATCATGGCCTGGCCCTGCTCGCCCATGATGGTCTTGACGTCTTCGAAGTCGACGTTGACGTTGCCTTCGACATTGATGATCTCGGCAATCCCGGCGCAGGCATTGTGCAGCACGTCGTCGGCCGACTTGAAGCAATCCTCCTGCGTGGCGTCCTCGTCCATCAGATCGTACAGGTTTTCATTGAGCACGACGATCAGCGAGTGCACATGCTTGGACAGTTCGGAGATGCCCTCCTCCGCCATCTTCATGCGCTTGCCCCCTTCGAAACCGAAGGGCTTGGTCACCACGCCCACGGTCAGGATGCCCAGTTCCTTGGCCACTTCAGCCACCACGGGGCCGGCACCGGTGCCGGTGCCGCCGCCCATGCCCGCGGTGATGAACACCATGTTCGCACCGGTCAGCGCCGCGCGGATTTCCTCGCGGGCGGTTTCGGCCGCGGCACGTCCCTGCTCGGGGCGCGCGCCCGCTCCGAGGCCGGTGCGGCCCAGGCGGATCTGGACGGGAGCCTCGCTGGCGGCGAGCGCCTGGGCGTCGGTGTTGGCGCAAATGAAATCCACGCCGTTCACACCGGAACGGATCATATGGGCAACGGCATTGCCTCCCGCGCCGCCCACTCCCACTACTTTAATAACGGTACCATTCGCGCTGGTATCCAGCATTTCGAAATTCATCATGATTGACTCCCTCACATAACCAAAAAAGCGACAAATACAAAGTTCCCCAGTACTGCTTATTGTCGGAATCGCTTCAAAGGAATTGCCAGCCTGTTTTGCTCGCACCTGATTTGAAGCTTCTCCGTGAACAGGCTTATGCCACCTGCCCATCAAGGCTTGCGCCCTAATTCATGAACCACTCCTTCATGCGCGCCAGCAAAGTCCTGAAGCTGCCCTTCTGCTGGGCGACCTTGCGGCCCCGGGCGCGCTGCAAGCGGGCTTCGGACAGCAAGCCCATCACGGTGGAAAAACGCGGATTGTGCATGACGTCGGCCAGGCTGCCTTCGTAGGCGGGGACCGCCACGCGCACCGGTTTCAGGAATACGTCCTCGGCCAGTTCGACGATGCCCGGCATCAGCGCCGTGCCGCCGGTCAGCACCACGCCGGAAGCCAGCAGGTCCTCGTAGCCCGATTCGCGCACGATCTGCTGCACGAAGGTGAACAGCTCCTCGATGCGGGGCTCGATCACGGCGCCCAGCGCCTGGCGCTTGACCTGGCGGTTGGGCCGGTCGCCCAGGCCGGGAACTTCGATATGCTCTTCCGGGCTGGCCAGCACCTGCTTGGCGATGCCGAAACGCAGCTTGATCTCTTCCGCATCCGGCGTGGGCGTGCGCAGCATCGCCGCAATGTCGCTGGTGATCTGGTCGCCCGCGATCGGCACGACCGCGGTATGCCGGATGGCGCCGCCGGTGAAGATGGCCACGTCCGTCGTGCCGCCGCCCACGTCGACCAGCACCACGCCCAGCTCCTTTTCATCGGACGTCAGGCAGGCCAGGCTGGATGCCAGCGGCTGAAGTATCAGGTCCTGCACTTCCAGCCCGCAGCGGCGCACGCACTTGACGATATTCTGGGCGGCGCTGACGGCGCCCGTGACGATGTGCACGCGGACCTCCAGGCGCAATCCGCTCATGCCTATGGGTTCGCGGATGTCTTCCTGCGAATCCACGATGAACTCCTGGGTCAGCACATGCAGCACCTGCTGATCGGTGGGGATGTTCACCGCCTTGGCCGTCTCGATCACCCGCGCCACGTCGGTGGCCGTCACTTCCTTGTCCTTGACGGCGACCATCCCGCTGGAGTTGAAGCTGGTGATGTGGCTGCCCGCAATGCCCGTGTAGACTTCGCGGATCTTGCAGTCGGCCATCAGTTCGGCCTCTTCCAGCGCGCGCTGTATGGAGTTGACGGTCGACTCGATATTGACCACCACGCCCTTGCGCATGCCCTGGGATTCATGCTGACCCAGGCCCAGGACTTCGAAACGCCCTTCGGGGAGAATCTCGGCCACCACGGCCACCACTTTGCTGGTGCCGATATCGAGTGCAACGATCAGGTCCTTGATGTCACGGGTCATAGTCTTTTACTTCGCAGAGGTATTGGAAACAGGGGCCAGGGTAATTGCAAAACCATTGGCATAACGTAAATCGGCACTGCTGATGGCGCGGCCGTCCAACCGCTCGGCCAGCTTCGGCCATGCCTGGACGAAGCGCTCTATGCGGGCCGCGAACGGCAGCGCGCCGGAGCGGCCATGCGGGTCCGCCACATCGGCGGCGGGATCCCGGCCAAGGCTCAGGCGCACGCCGTCGGAAAGCTCGACTTCCCAGGCATACCGGGGACTGAGCGTGACTTCCTGCACGCGCAGGCTAAGGGGCGCAAACCAGCGCGCGAGCTCGGCATAGCGCTGCACCACCAGCCGTTCGGAGCTTTCCGGTCCGTTCAGCTGCGGAAGATCCGCATCGTCGGGCAGTTCGCCCTGATTGGCGGAAAACGCCTCGCCCCAGCTGTTGATCATCTGGTTTTCATTCCAGAGCGCCAGCGGCTGCTGCTCTTCGATCTGGATGCGCAGGGCATTGGGCCAGACGCGGCGGATGCGCGCGTGGCGAACCCAGGGCACGGTTTCGATCAGGTCGCGCGTGTTGTCCAGATCGACCGAGAAGAAATTGCCGGTGACCCGCCCCGCGATGGTGGCCCTGACGCTGGCGGCGGACACATAGTTCAGGGATTCGGACTGCATCGGTTCGATCTGTATCGTGGCAATGGCGAAATAGGGCCGCTGCGCAATCCAGACCACGACGCCCACGATCAATGCAAGCACGGCCAGCAGGGCCAGCATGTTTGCAACGAAATTGATCAGTCGGGCGTCGGAAAACACGATATCTCCTGGTCAGGCGGCGGGCGGCGCCTGCACTTTGCAGCACGCGGTGGACAGAATTTCCAGGCACAGGTCGGCGTAACTCATGCCCGCCGCCTTGGCGCCCATGGGAACCAGCGAATGCGTGGTCATGCCGGGCGACGTATTCATCTCCAGCAGCCACGGCTTGCCGGACGCATCCAGCATGAAATCGGCGCGGCCCCAGCCTTCGCACTTCAGGGCGGTATAGGACTGCACGGCAATGCGCTGTATGGACTCGGTCAGCGCCGGATCCAGCGATGCCGGGCATACATACTGGGTATCGTTGGAAATGTATTTGTGCTCGTAGTCGTAGTTGCCATCGGGCGCCATGATTTCGATAACGGGCAGCGCCCGCGCCGTGCCGCCCTTGCCCAGTATCGGCACGGTCAGTTCGCGGCCCTCGATGAACTGCTCGGCCAGCACCTCGCTGTCATACAGGGCGGCAAGCTCGTATGCCTTGCGCAGCTCGTCCAGTCCGTCGACGCGGGTCACGCCCAGCGTCGAGCCCTCGTGCGGCGGCTTGACGATCAGCGGCAGGCCCAGGCCGGCCGCGACGCGGTCCAGGCCGGAGCCGGAGGTCAGCACAGCGTAGTCCGGCGTCGGCAGGCCTTGCTCGAGCCACACCTTCTTGGTCATGATCTTGTCCATGGCCAGGGAGGAAGCCATCGGGCCGCTGCCGGTATAAGGCAGCTGCAAAAGCTCCAGCGCGCCCTGCAAAGTTCCGTCCTCGCCGTGCCGGCCGTGCAAGGCAATGAAGACCCGATCGAAGCCGGCGTTGATCAGATCGACCAGCGTATAGCGGCCGGTATCGAACAGATGCGCATCCACGCCGGCGCTGCGCAGGGCGTCATGCACGCCCTGCCCGGACATCAGCGACACCTCGCGCTCGGCGGATCGTCCGCCGTACAGAACACCCACTCGTCCGAACTGCCCGCTCATGCCCGCTCCCCAATCTGCCCGGGCACGCGGCTGATGGACCCCGCACCCATTACAACAACGACGTCGCCATCCCGCGCAAAGTCGCGGATCGCCTGCGGCAGGTCGACGATGTCTTCAATGAAAACCGGCTCCACCCTGCCGGCAACCCGCAGCGCGCGCGCCAGCGCCCGGCCATCGGCGGCCACCAGGGGCGGCTCGCCCGCCGGGTATACGTCGGTCAGCAGGACGGCATCGGCCTGCCCCAGCACGCGAACGAAATCCTCGAAGCAATCGCGTGTGCGGGTGTAGCGGTGCGGCTGGAATGCCAGCACGATCCTGCGGTCCGGCCAGGCTCCGCGCGCGGCGGCCAGCGTGGCGGCCATTTCCACCGGATGGTGCCCGTAGTCGTCGATGACCGTGTAGCGCCCCCCGCCCCGTTGCGGCGACACCTCGAAGTCGCCCACTTGCGTGAAGCGCCGGCCCACGCCGTTGAAATCCGCCAGGGCCCTGGCGATCGCCGGGTCGGGAACGCCCAGCTCGGTGGCGACCGCGATCGCCGCCAGCGCGTTCAGCACGTTATGGTGGCCCGGGAGATTCAGCGCGACCGACAAGGGCGGAAGCATTCCGGTGGCCCCCTGCCGCTCCACGTCGAAGCGCATGACAGTGCCCTCGGCCCGGACGTTCACCGCGCGAACCTGCGCCTCGGTCTCGATGCCGTAGGTCGTCACGGGGCGGGACACGAAGGGAATGATTTCGCGCACGTTGGCATCGTCGCCGCACAACACCGCCGAACCATAGAAAGGCAGCCGCTGCGTGAATTCGATGAAGGCGCTTTTCAGGCGCGCGACGTCGTGGCCGTAGGTGTCCATATGATCGACGTCGATATTGGTGATGACTGCCATGACGGGCAGCAGGTTCAGAAAGGAGGCATCCGACTCGTCGGCCTCGACCACGATGAATTCGCCCTGGCCAAGCCGCGCGTTGGCGCCGGCCGAATTCAGCCTGCCGCCGATCACGAAGGTGGGATCGAGCTCGCCGGCGGCCAGCACGCTGGCCACCAGGCTGGTGGTGGTGGTCTTGCCATGCGTGCCCGCCACGGCGATGCCGCGTTTCAGGCGCATCAGCTCCGCCAGCATCAGGGCGCGCGGCACGACCGGTATGCGCGCCGCGCGGGCGGCCAGGACTTCGGGATTGTCCGCCGAGACGGCCGTGGACGTGACGATGGCGCCCGCGCCCTTGATGTTGTCCGCGCCGTGCCCGATGACGATGCGGGCGCCCAGTCCCGCCAGCCGCCGTGTAACCGCCGTATCCTGGATATCGGAACCGCTGATGGAGTAGCCCAGGTTGAGCAGGACTTCGGCGATGCCGCTCATCCCGGAACCGCCTATCCCCACGAAATGTATGCTTTGAATTCGATGTTTCACGCCTGCCTCCTGGCAATCTGTTCGCACGCGTCGGCGATTTGCCCGGTCGCATTCAGCCAGGCATGCTCGTGGGCATGCTCGGCCACTTTTGCAAGCTCCGCGCGGCTGATGCCGCGCAGCCAGTCGGCCAGCCATTGCGCGCTGAGGCCCGACTGTTCCCGCAGCCAGCCGCCCTGGCAATCGCTCAGGTAGCGGGCATTGGCGGTTTGATGATCGTCGATGGCGTGGGGCAGCGGCACGAACAAGGCGGCGACCCCCACGGCGGCCACCTCGGCCACCGTCATGGCGCCGGCACGGCAAATGACCACGTCGGCGTCCGACAGCGCGGCCGCCATATCGTCGATGAAGGCATGGCATACCGCCTGCACGCCCACTTTTTCGTAGCTGGCCCGCAAAGCCGCGAGATGCTGTTCGCCCGCCTGGTGCGTGACCAGCGGCCGCTCCGCGGCGGGCAATTGCGCCAGCGCCAGGGGAACGGCCTGGTTCAGGGCGGACGCTCCCAGGCTGCCCCCCACCACCAGCACGCGCAAGGGGCCTTGCCGCACCGCATAGCGCTGCGCCGCCGGCGCCGCCTGCGACAATTCCTGCCTGACCGGGTTGCCCACCATGACCGCGCCGGGCAGGGCCCCCGGGAACCCGACCAGCACCTTGCCGGCCAGCCTGGCCAGCCAGCGGTTGGCGGTGCCGGCCACGGCGTTCTGCTCGTGGATCACCAGCGGTATGCGGCTCAAGGCCGCCATGAGGCCTCCGGGAACGGCGACATAGCCGCCCATGCCCAGCACCACGTCGGGCTTGACCCGCGCCAGATGGCGCCGCGCCTGAACGCAGGCCCTGGCAAGCGTGAATGGCAGTTTCAACAGGGCCAGGGGGCCCTTGCCCCGCAAGCCCGAGAAGCGGACGGGAAGGAGCTCGAACCCTTGGGGCGGCACGAGGCGGCCTTCCATGCGTTCGGGATGGCCCATCCACACCACATTCCAGCCGCGCGCCTTCATCTCATGGGCCACCGCCAGTCCGGGCATGATGTGCCCCCCCGTGCCGCCCGCCATGATGAGCAAGGTGTTCGCGCTCATGTCCGTTTGCCCCGCATAAGATTGCGATTCTCGAAATCGACACGCATCAGCAGGGCCATCGCCACCAGGTTCATGACGATGCCGGTGCCGCCATAGCTCACCATGGGCAAGGTCAGGCCCTTGGTCGGCAGCAGCCCCAGGCACACCCCGATGTTGATGAAGCACTGCACGCCGAACCACAGGGCCACGCCTTGCGCGACCAGGCCGTTGAAGATGCGCTCCATGGCGATGGCCTGCCGCCCGATCTCGAAACTGCGCCAGACCAGGAAGCCGAACAGTCCGATCAGAAAAACGATGCCCGCAAAACCCAGCTCCTCGCCGATGACGGCCACGATGAAATCGGTATGCGCCTCGGGCAGGTAATGCAGTTTCTCGATGCTGGCGCCCAGTCCCACGCCGAACCACTCGCCGCGCCCCAGCGCGATCAGGGAATGCGAGAGTTGATAAGCGCTGCCATAGGCGTTTTCCGGATTCCAGGGATCCAGGTACACGAACAGGCGCTCGCGCCGCCATGGCGAAAGCCAGATAAGCAGCAGGAAGCTGCTTATCAGTATGAACAGCAAGGTCGAGAACAGCCTTCCGTTGATGCCGCCGATGAATAGTATGCCCACGGCAATGGCGACGATGACCATGAAGGCGCCCAGGTCGGGCTCCAGCAGCAGCACCATGCCGACCACGGCCAGCGCGCAGGCCATGGGCAGGAAGCCGCGCAGGAAGTTCTGCATATGCTCCTGCTTGCGCACGGTATAGTCGGCCGCGTAAAGCAGCACGGCCACCTTCATGAGTTCCGAAGGCTGGAAGTTGATGGGGCCCAGGGGCAGCCAGCGGCGCGCGCCGTTGACCTCTCGTCCCACGCCGGGGATCAGGACAACCAGCAGCAAGAGCAGGCAGGCCAGGAAAAGGGGAACGGCGAATTTCTGCCAGACCGACATGGGAATGCTGACGGCGCATAGCGCGCAGAACAGGCCGATCAGGATGAACACGCCATGGCGGAGCACGAAGTAGAAACGGCCGTAGCTTTCGTAGCGCGGTCCGTCGGCCAGCGCGATAGAGGCGGAATACACCATCAGCAGGCCGAACAGCACCAGGGTGGAGGCCACGATCAGCATGGACACATCGAAGCTGGGCATGGTCGTGCGTCCGGGCCGCACGGCGTTCACGCCCGAGTTCAGGTCGGCGAACAAGCTCATGCGACCTCCCCCCTGTCCAGGGCCAGCTCCTGGACCTCTTCGACGAAGCAGCGTCCGCGATGGCCGTAGTTCTTGAACATGTCCATGCTTGCGCATGCCGGCGACAGGAGCACGGTGTCGCCCGGCTGCGCCAGGTCGAAGCCGCTTCTTACCGCGTCGGCCATCGTGGCGGCATGCCGGACCGGCACACCCGAAGGCGCCAGGGCTTGCTCGATGGCGGCGGCATCCCGCCCGATGAGCACCACGGCGCGCGCATGTTCGCGCACCACCCGTATCATGGGCGTGAAGTCCTGGCCCTTGCCCAGGCCGCCGGCGATCAGTATGGCCGGCGACTCCATGCCGTCCAGCGCGGCCACGGTCGCGCCGACGTTCGTGCCCTTGCTGTCGTCGACGAAATCCACGCCGCCCACGGTACGCACGTACTCGGTCCGATGCGGCTCGCCGGCATAGTCGCGCAAGGCATGCAGCATATTGGCCCAGCCCAGACCCAGGCTGCGGACCAGCGCCAGCGCGGCCAGCGCATTCAGCGAATTATGCAGGCCGCGCACACGCAACGCATCCACCGGCATCAGCCGGGTCGTCCGGCCGGCCGGCCGTTGCGGCGCTTCCTGGTTTTTCTTGCGCCTGGACGTGGGAGCCGGCAGATCGAAGTCGGCGGCATCCGCCGCCGTCAGCCACAACATGCCGTTATCGCCCTCCAGGCCCAGGTCTCCTTCCAGCTCGGGGCCGCCGCGTCCGAAGCTGCGCACCGCGGGCGAGCCGGCCGTAGCAACCATTGCGGCCACCAGGGGATCGTCGCGGTTGATGATGGCTACGCGCGCGCATTGCAGCAGCCTGGCCTTGGCGGCCGCATAGGCCTGCATGCTTCCATGCCAGTCCAGATGATCCTGGGTGACGTTCAGCACCACCGCGGCGTCCGGCACCAGTGTATGCGTGCCCTCGATCTGGAAGCTCGACAATTCCAGCACCCATACCTCGGGCAGTTGATCCGTATCCAGCGCCTCGCGCAGCGCCGCCAGCGCAGCCGGGCTGATGTTGCCGGCCGCCCGGGCCGACAAGCCGCAGGCCTGGACCAGCTGGCGCGCCATGGCGGTGACCGTGGTCTTGCCATTGGTGCCGGTAACCGCCAGCACCTTCGGGGTGTAGCCCTGCCCGGACATATCCGCCAGCGCGCGGGCGAACAGCTCGATTTCGCCCAGCACCTCCACCTGCCTTGCCCGGGCCAGCGCCAGGAAGGATAGGACCGGCTCCTGCAGGGGCGACAGGCCCGGACTCAGGACGATGGTATGCACATCCTGCAAGGCGTCCTCGGTGAACGCATCGCCGCCCAGCCGGAAATCGACGCTGGATGGATCGAGCTCCGAACGCAGGCCGGCCAGCCCGCCCGGCTCGGCCCGGGTGTCCAGTACCCGCAGGCGCGCGCCGTGGCGGGCGCACCACAGCGCCGCGGCCACGCCCGTCTCGCCCAGCCCCAGGATCAGGGTCAGGCCGTCGACGCGCACGGAGGGGAAGGACATTGTATTCATCGCAATTTCAAACTTGCCAAGCCGATAAGCACCAGCATCATGCTGATGATCCAGAAACGCACCACCACCTGGGTTTCTTTCCAGCCGCTGACCTCGAAGTGATGATGCAGCGGGGCCATGCGGAACATCCGCCTGCCCTCGCCGTATCGTTTTTTCGTGTACTTGAACCAGGCCACCTGCAGCATCACCGAAAGCGTCTCCACCACGAACACGCCGCCCATGATGAACAGCACGATTTCCTGGCGCACGATCACCGCGATGGTGCCCAGCGCCCCGCCCAAGGCCAGTGCGCCGACGTCGCCCATGAAGACCTGGGCCGGATAGGCGTTGAACCACAGGAAGGCCAGGCCCGCCCCGGCAATGGCCGCACACAGGACCATGAGCTCGGAAGCGCCGGGTATATAAGGGAAGAGCAGGTATTTGGAATAATCGACGCGGCCCACCACGTAGGCGAAGATCCCCAGCGCGCTGCCCACCATGACGGTGGGCATGATGGCCAGGCCGTCCAGGCCGTCGGTCAGGTTCACGGCATTGCTGGATCCGACGATCACCAGCCATGTCAGTGCCACGAAGCCGAACACACCCAGCGGATAGCTGACGCTCTTGAAGAAAGGCACGATCAGGTCGGCGCGGGTGGGCAGGGGCATGGTGAAGCCGCTCAGCACCCAGTCCCTGAACAAAGGCCACAACTCGGCATTGGCGGGCGCCGATACCGCGAAGCTGAGATAGATCGAGGCGACGATGCCGATCAGCGCCTGCCAGAAGAACTTGCGGCGCGAAGACATGCCTTCCGGATCATGGTTGACGACCTTCTTGTAATCGTCCGCCCAGCCTATCCAGCCAAAGCCGAAGGTCACCAGCAGCACCACCCAGACGAAGCGGTTGGTCCAGTCGGCCCACATCAGCGTGCTTACGCCGATCGCAATCAGGATGAGCGCGCCGCCCATGGTGGGCGTCCCGTTCTTCTGCAAATGGGATTCGGGGCCATAGGCGCGCACCGCCTGGCCGATCTTCAGTTCCGTCAGCTTGCGAATCACCCAAGGTCCCGCAAACAGGCCGATCAAGAGTGCGGTGCCGCAAGCCAGCACAGCGCGGAAAGTGATGTACTCGAACACGCCGAACGCGCGTATGTGTGAATCGGACAGCCAGCGCGCCAGTTCAAGTAGCATGGCGAACCCCTTCTTCGTGGTTTATTGAATATTCTTCCAGTGCCCGCACGACACGCTCCATCCGGGTGCTGCGCGATCCCTTGACCAGGATATGCGCCGGAAGCAGCGTAAACAGATGAGGGTTCAGGCTTTCCATGGAATCGAAGACGCGCGCATTCGATCCAAACGCCTGGGCGGCATTGACGCTGGCCGGCCCAAATGCCAGCAGGATGTCGATGCCGCGTTCGCGGGCGTAGGCGCCCACTTCGGCATGCATGGCCGGACCGTTCTCGCCGACCTCGCCCATGTCGCCCAGCACCAGTATTTTCTTGCCCGCCAATTGAGCGAGCACGTCGATGGCGGCGCGTACCGAGTCCGGATTCGCGTTGTAGGTGTCATCGATGAGCTGGAATCCGCCGGCCAGCTTGCGCGGCTGCATGCGGCCCGCCACCGGATTGAAGGCCTCCAGACCCCGCAGGATGGCCGGCAGCTGCACGCCCGCGCACAAAGCGCAAGCCGCGGCGGCAAGCGCATTGCGCAGATTGTGCACGCCCGGGGCGGACAGGACCAGGCCCGCGTTGCCTACAGGAGTATGTATCTGGCATAGCGTTCGCGTCGGCTCCGCGTGGATCTGGTCGGCATAAACCTCGAAGCGCGCATCGAAGCCGAAGCGCAGCACCCGGCGCCCGCCCGCCATCCGCGTCCACAAATCCGCATAATCGTCATCGCCCGGGAAGACGGCCATGCCGCCCTCGGGCAGCGCCGTCAGCACCGATCCGTTTTCCAGCGCCACCGCCTCGACCGTATGCATGAATTCCTGGTGCTCGCGTTGGGCATTGTTCACCAGCGCCACGGTGGCCTGCGCCACCCCGGCCAGCAAGGCGATTTCTCCGGGATGATTCATGCCCAGTTCGAAAACGGCGGCCAGATGGCCGCGATTCAATCGCAGTACGGTCAGCGGCACGCCTATGTCGTTGTTCAGGTTGCCGCGCGTGGCCAGGCTGCCCTCTTCGCCAAGGGCCTGCCGCAGTATCGATGCGATCATTTCCTTGGTGGTGGTCTTGCCGTTGCTGCCCGTCACGGCGATGACCGGCAGCTGGAACAGGCGCCGCCAGGCCGTGGCGATGCGCAGCAGGGCCTGGCGCGTATCGCCCAGAACGAACTGGGGCAGCTCGACGGACGCATCGCGCCGCTCCACGATGGCCGCGCAGGCGCCCGCATCGAGCGCCGTGGCCAGGTAATCGTGCCCATCGAAGGCGTCGCCCTTCAAGGCCAGAAACACCTGGCCCGCAGACAGGGTGCGCGTATCGGACGACAACCGGGAATCCTGCTGGAAAGTCAGGGCGAAGCGCGCCCATTCCCTGTCGTCGAAGGGAGCGCGCACGCCCTGGAATTCCTGATAGGTTTCATGCCCCTTGCCAGCCAGAAGCACGACATCGTCCGGCCCGGCGCCCCAGATGGCCGACAGGATGGCCAGCGCCCTGTCCTGTTCGACGCGGGGAGCCAGCGGCGTGCCCGCGATGATCTGCTCGATGATCTCGCCGGGAGCCTCGGCGCGCGGATTGTCGTTGGTCAATATCACGACGTCGGCGCGCTCGGCCGCGATGCGGCCCATGACGGGACGCTTGCCGCTGTCGCGGCTGCCGCCGCAGCCGAATACGCAGATCAGTTTTCCGCCTCGCACCGCCGCCACATCGCGCAGGGCGCACAAGGCGCGCTCCAGCGCATCGGGCGTGTGCGCGTAATCGACCACCACCAGCGCAACGGCACGAACGGCGCCCTCGCGCGCAAGCGGCTCGACGAGCTGCAAGCGGCCCGGAACCGAGCGCAGGGTGGCCAGCACCCGCGCAATCCTGGGCAGGTCCCAGCCCAATTCCTGCAGCACCGCCGAGACCAGCAACAGATTCGAGATATTGTGTTCGCCAACCAGACGGGTCAGCAACTGAGCCGCGCCGTCATGCGTGAGCAGATTGAAAACCAGTCCATAGGGGCCTGTATGGATGTCTTCGGCCCGGACGTCGGCGCCCGATCCCGGCTGCATGGAGCAGGAAACCGCCATTGCCGGATTCAGGCCCAGCAGCAGCTCGGCCCCCGCCGGATCGTCGGCGTTGACGACCGCGCGACGCAAGCCGGGCCAGGCGAACAGCGCAAACTTCGCCTGCTTGTAGTTTTCCAGGGTGTGGTGATAGTCGAGATGGTCGCGCGTCAGATTCGTGAAGGCGGCGATGTCGATCCGCACATGGTCCAGGCGCCCCTGCTCCAGGCCGATGGAGGAGGCCTCCAGGGCGACGACCGCGGCGCCGGCATCGCGCATGGCGGCCAGGCTGCGGTGCATGGTCAGGACGTCGGGCGTGGTCAGCGCGCCGCCCAGGTTTTCGCCGCCGGGCAGCGACACACCCAGGGTCCCCACCGTGCCGCAGGGAACGCCTTCCGCATTCAGGGCCGCCGCCAGCCACTGGACGCAACTGGTCTTGCCGTTGGTACCCGTGACGGCCACGACGGACAAAGCCTTGGAGGGTTCGCCGTACCATAGGTGAGCCACTTCGCCCAGTTGCGACGCAAGCCCATCCACCGCCAGCACGGGAATCGACGCTGCCGGCGCGACGGCGCCGTCGCCCTGCATGACGATCGCCGCGGCGCCCAATTCCATTGCCCGCTGAATATAAAGCCGCCCGTCGCTGGCCAGTCCCTGGCAGGCAAAAAACACATCGCCAGCCCGAAGCTGGCGCGTATCCAGGCACAAATGCGCCCCGTGGGCAACGTGCCGGTTCAGCCAGGAAATGATCTCTTGCACGCTCATTGCGGCGCCTCCCCGTTCGGGCCGATGGCCACCAGCGACTCGATCGGCGCGTCCGGCTGCACGCCCAGGCGGCGCAAGCTGCTGGCCACGACGTCGGCGAACACGGGCGCGGCAACCCGGCCTCCGTAGTAGCCATTGGAATGCGGCTCGTCTATCGTGATGGCGACAACGATGCGCGGATTGGAAACCGGGGCAAAGCCCACGAACGACCCGCGATAGAGCGAGGTGCTGTACTTGCCGTTGACGATCTGCCTGGCCGTGCCGCTCTTGCCCGCGACCCGATAGCCCTGCACCTGCGCCAGCTTGGCGCCGTCGGGTCCGGCCGCCGCTTCCAGCATGGCGCGGATCTGCGTCGTCACCTGGGGTGTATAGACCTGCACGCTGGTCGGCTTGCCTTCGCGCTTGAGCAGCGTCAGGGAAACCATGTCGCCGTTGCGCGCAAACGCCGTATAGGCGTGCGCCATCTGCAGCAGCGAGACCGACAGGCCGTAGCCATAGGCCATGGTGGCGCGCTCGATCGGACGCCAGCGCTCCCAGGGGCGCAGCCGGCCGGACGCCACACCGGGAAAATTGGCCTGCGGCGCGCGGCCGAAACCCAGCTCGGTGAACTTGTTCCACATTTCCTGGGACGTCAGGCGCTCGGAAATCATGGTCATGCCGATATTGCTGGAGCGCCGCAGTATGCCCGCGACGTTCAGCATGCCGTTGCGGCTGACATCGGAAATGGTGGATCCCTGGTAACGGTAGTGGCCGTTGCCCGTGTCGAACAGCGTGGATGTGGTGATACGCTTGATATCCAGCGCCAGCGCGGCCGTGAACGGCTTCATGATGGAACCGGGCTCGAAGGTGTCGGTAATGGCCCTGTTGCGCAGCGCCGGACCTTTGCGGTCATCGCGGTCGTTGGGATCGTAGGTGGGCAGGTTCACCAGCGCCAGTATCTCGCCCGTGCGCACGTCGATGACGATGCCGGCGCCGGCCTTGGCCTTGTGCTCTTCCAGCGCCTTCTTCAGGGCCGTGAAGGTGTCGAATTGCAGGCCGGCGTCGATGGACAGCATCAGGTCCTGCCCATCGACCGGCGGAACGATGGCCTGCACGTCTTCGACCACGCGGCCCAGCCTGTCCTTGATCACCCGGCGCGAGCCCGGCCGGCCGGACAGCTCGGAATTGAAGGCCAGTTCGACGCCCTCGATGCCCTTGTCCTCGATATTGGTAAAGCCGATCACGTGGGCGGTGATATCGCCTTCCGGATAAAAGCGGCGCATCTCGGCCTGCTGATGGAATCCCGGCACTTTCATATGCTTGATTTCGTCCGCCAGCTCCACCGACACCTGGCGCTTGATGTAGACGAAATTCTTGTCCTCGTCGACCAGGCGGCTCTTGATGTCCTTGACGGACATGCCCAGCAGCTTGCCCAGCCTGGAAAGCTGCGCATCGCTTGCATTCTTCGCATCTTCGGGTATGGCCCAGATCGCGCGGGCCGGCACGCTGGAGGCCAGCACCACCGAGCCGCTGCGATCGAATATCTTTCCGCGCGTCGCCGGCAGCACCAAAGTGCGCTCGTAGCGCCGCTCGCCCTGCTGCTGCAGGAACTCCGTGGACAGGCCCTGCAAATACAAGGCTTTGACGCCCAGGGCCGAGAACCCCAGCATCAGCAGAATCAACACCAGCCGGGAACGCCACAAAGGCATCTGCACATTCAGCACCGGGCTGTCGTAAAAGCGTACGCGCTTCATGGCCGGTCCCCTTCGCCCGGAACTGGGGCGACGGGCGCCTGGCCTTTGATGTACAAGGTCCTGTCGGGGGTGGCGGACACCATTTCCAGTTCTTTGCGCGCCGTGGCGTCGATCCGCGCATTGCGCGCCAGCTCGGCGCGCTCCAGCTGCAGGCGGCGCCAGTCGGTGTCGAGCTCGCGCGCCTTGTCCTCGAGCCTGTCGGCCTGCACGAACAGTTGACGGGACTGGAATCGGGCCGTGACCAGCGACAGGGCTGAAATCATCAGCAGGCAGGCAAACAGCAGGCTCAGTCGACCCATGATCAGCGCCCCTTCCTGGAGTGCGCCGGCGGCGCCGTCAGGTTCATGGCCTTGACGAAGGATGCCCCCTGGTCGGCCGGCAGCGGCGTCGACGTGCGTTCGGCCACGCGCAACACGGCGGACCTGGCGCGCACGTTCTCTTTGGCCTCTTCGTCGCTGGGCAGGACACGTCCGAGCGAATTGAGTATGGGCTGCGGCATGTCCTTCTCGAAAATAGGCAGGCGCGCATGCGCCGCGGCCGGCCTGGCGGCCGACGCGATGCACTGCTTGACCATGCGGTCTTCAAGAGAATGGAAACTGATCACCGCCAAACGCCCTCCCGGTGCCAGAATCTTCAGGATTGCCGCGAGGGCGAGCGCGAGCTCCTGGAGTTCTTGATTGAGGTAAATCCGTATAGCCTGAAAGGTACGAGTGGCCGGATGCTGGCCCTTTTCGCGCGTACGGACGACACTGGCGACGAGCTCGGCGAGGTCGAGCGTTGTGCGCAGCGGCCTGGATTCGCGGCGAGCAATAATCGCCTTTGCAATCTGGAAAGCAAACCGTTCTTCGCCATATTTAGCTATGACCTCCTTTAATTCCTCGAGGCCGGCCTGTGCCAGCCATTGCTCAGCGGTGGGACCGCTGCTGGTATCCATCCGCATGTCCAGCGGGCCTTCCCGCATGAACGAAAACCCCCGGCTGGCGTCGTCGATCTGAGGGGATGAAATTCCCAGATCCAGCATCACGCCATCGACCTTCTCGAAACCCAGCTCCGCCAGTTTCTCCGGCATCGCCGCAAACCCCCCGTGCACCACGACCACACGGTCGTCTTCACGCTGCAGGGCGTGCGCTACGGCAATGGCCTCCGGGTCCTTGTCGAAAACCACCAGCCTGGACTGCGGCGACAGACGGGACAACAACAAGCGGCTATGCCCGCCACGCCCGAAAGTGCCATCGACGAACACACCGTGCGCCTGCTCCAACGACCCCGTTGCCGACTTGCCGCGCTTGCCCTTGGCTCCGAAATCGGGATCAACGAGAGCGTTGACCGCAGGCTCCAGCAGCACGGATCGATGAGAGAACTCCATAGTCAGGTTCAGAAAGTAAATTCTTCCAGGGCCTCGGTCATGCCCTTGGCAAGGTCTTCCTCTTCGCGGCTCGCCCACGCGGCGACGTCCCACAACTCGAAGTGATTGCCCATGCCCAGCAGCATGACCTCACGGCTGAGGCCGGCTGCGGCACGCAACTCGGGCGCGACCAGGATCCGGCCTGATCCGTCCATTTCGACGTCCTGGGCATTACCCAGCAGCAAGCGCTGCAAGGGCCGGGCCTTCATGGGCAGCCTGGCGACCTCCTGGCGCTTCTGTTCCCACACCGGGCGGGGATAGACCAGCAGGCAGCCATCGGGGTGGCGTGTGAGGGTCAGGCGACCCTCTACCTGGGAAATCAGCGCGTCACGATGCCGGGTCGGAATCGAGATCCGACCCTTGGCATCCAATGTGAGAGCGCTGCTACCCTGAAACACGTTTCCTTCCCCACTTTTTTGCACAAAATCCTACTTTTCCCCACTCTACGGTAAGGCTTGCAAGAGGTCAAGCGCAAAGTTGCAATTTTTTCAATTACAACAAGCACTTAGCGCCGTTTCCAAAGGGAAGCCGCAAAAAAATATGTATTTAAATCAAGAAATTGGAGAAGCAAGTGCAAGTCGTTTATCAGATCATCGACGCCGGGCGGCGCTCATGCTTTGCAATTGCTGACACTTTCGCAAAGGTGCCGGGAGAGAAAAGTGTGAGACGGGCCTATAGGCCGGATTCTGTACGCCGGGCGAGCCCGGCGGGCAATCATTCCTCTGGGCGCGGCATTGCTGCCGCGCTCTGGCCATCTACCCGCATGCTCGAGCGAGCCGCTCTTTCGGCCAAGGCCTGCGCATGCCTATTTGATGTTGCTCCGGGTAGAGGTTGCCGCGTTTCACCCTGCGGCGCCGCACCGGTTTCCCGGCGCGCGGCACGGAGATGGCCGTGCCGGTGCATGCGAAACATGCCCGCGCCACAGACTCGTCTCTGTGGCCCTGTTCCTCGGCTCGGCGGCGCAACGCGTGCACCGCCTCGCCGGACGGCCGTTAGCCGCTACCCTGCTCTGTGGAGTCCGGACCTTCCTCGATGCCGTCGGCACCGCGATTGCCCAGCCCGCCTCACCGCCGTATTGTAACCTGCGACAATGATGGTTTTACCGATCAACAACCGGCTCCGGATTTAATATGGCTGCGACTACCCTCATCACCCTAAGCGATGCCCAGCTCGCTTACGGGCACCATCCCCTGCTGGATCACGCCGACCTGGCGATCCAGCCCGGCGAGCGCATCGGGCTCATCGGCCGCAACGGCGCCGGCAAGTCGTCGCTGCTGCGCGTGCTGGACGGCAGGACCGTGCTCGACGACGGCGAGATCATGCGACTGGGCGGCCTGCGGACCGCCACGGTTGAGCAGGAACCCGACCTGGATGACGAACAGAGCGTGTTCGACACGCTCTGCGGCGACCTCACGGAAAGCGAAGACTGGCAACGCCCTTCCCGGGTGAACGCCCTGATCGAGCAACTGGGCCTGGATGGGCAGTCACGCGTTGCGGGCCTGTCCGGAGGCATGCGCAAGCGCGTGGCGCTGGCCCGCGCCCTGGCCGAGGAGCCCGACCTGCTGCTGCTGGACGAGCCCACCAACCACCTGGATTTCACGGGCATCGCATGGCTGGAGAACCTGCTGCTCAATGCACGCTGCAGCGTGGTCATCATTACGCACGACCGCCGCTTTCTGGATGCGGTGTCCACCCGCATCGTCGAGCTCGATCGCGGCAAGCTGTTCAGCTTTCCCGGCAATTTCACGCAATGGCAGCAGCGCAAGGCGGAATGGCTGGAGGCCGAGCGCCAGCAGAACGCCAAATTCGACAAGGTCCTCGCGCAAGAGGAAGTATGGATACGCAAAGGCATCGAGGCGCGCCGCACGCGCAACGAAGGACGGGTGCGGCGCCTGGAGCAGCTGCGCCGCGAACGCTCATCGCGGCGCGAGCGCCAGGGCAATGTCAACCTGGCCGTGGCCGAGGGCCAGCGCTCGGGCAAGCTGGTCGCCGAGCTCAAGCATGTATCGCACAGCTACGGGGAACTGACCGTCATCGACGACCTGTCCACGATCATCCTGCGCAAGGACCGCATCGGTCTCATCGGGCCGAACGGCGCGGGCAAGACCACGCTGCTCAAGATCATTCTGGGCGAGATCAAGCCCGACAGCGGCCAGGTGCGCCTGGGCACCAATCTTACAGTAGGCTACTTCGACCAGATGCGCTCACAGCTGGACGAGAACGCCACGCTGGCCGACACCATCAATCCAGGCAGCGAATGGATAGAAATCGGCACCCAGCGCAAGCATGTGATGAGCTATCTGGAAGACTTCCTGTTCCCCCCGGCGCGAGCTCATTCGCCCGTGCAAAGCCTGTCCGGCGGAGAGCGGGCAAGACTGGTGCTGGCCCGCATGTTCGCCCGCCCGACGAACGTGCTGGTGCTGGACGAGCCCACCAACGACCCGGACATCGAGACGCTGGAGTTGCTGGAAGAACTCTTGCAGGATTATCCCGGCACAGTGCTGCTGGTCAGCCACGACAGGGAGTTCCTGAACAACGTCGTCACCCAGACCATAGCGGCCGAAGGCAATGGCCGGTGGCGGGAATATGTGGGCGGCTACGATGAATGGCTGGCGCAGCGGCCCAGCCAGCCGGCGCCGGATACGGACGAAGGCAAGGCTCGCAAGAAGGAAGCCGCTGTCCCTGAAAAACCGCGGCAAGCCAAGGTATCGCGCATCACCTCCTGGGAACTGCGCGAGCTGGAAGGCATCCCCGACACCATCGCCCAGCTGGAGTCCAAGCAGGCCGAGCTAGCCGCCAAGCTGGCCGACGGCAGCCTGTACCGCGACGCGCCGGATCAGGTCGAGATCATCAACACGCAGCTGCATGAGATGGAAGAACAGCTGAACACCCTGTTCGCCCGCTGGGAGGCCCTGGAGGAAAAACGCAACGCCTCGTAAGGGAGCGTGCGCTTTTCCTGGCCGAAGCGCTTCAAACCACGGCTTTCCAGCCCAGCGACTCGCCGGCCGCAAGGGGTACGACGGATGAGTCGGCCATGGGCAATTCCGCCGGTATGGAATACGGCCGGCGCTGCAAGGTCAGCTTGCCCTGATTGACGGGCAAGCCATAGAAGGCCGGCCCGTTGAGGCTGGCAAAGGCCTCGAGGCGGTCCAGGCGGCCCACCGACTCGAATGCGGTGGCGTACAGTTCCATGGCGTGCAAGGCCGTATAGCAGCCCGCGCAGCCGCAAGCATGCTCCTTCAGGCCTTTCGGATGCGGCGCGCTGTCGGTCCCCAGAAAGAAGCGCTCGCTTTCGCCGGTGGCGGCATCGAGCAGCGCCTGGCGATGCGTCTCGCGCTTGAGCACCGGCAGGCAGTACCAATGCGGCCGCATCCCGCCCAGGAACAGGGCATTGCGGTTGTACAGCAGATGGTGGGCGGTAATCGTCGCCGCCACCGGCCCCGATGCCTGGCGCACGTAGTCGACGCCCTCGCGCGTGGTCAGGTGCTCGAACACCACTTTCAGCTCGGGGAAATCCCGCCGCAGCGGGATCATGACCCGATCGATGAATACCGCTTCACGATCGAACAGGTCGATCGCCGGATCGGTGACTTCGCCATGGACCAGCAACGGCATGCCCGCGCGCTGCATGGCTTCCAGCGCCGGCGCGCAACGCCCCAGCAAATCGGTCACGCCGGCGTCGGAATTCGTCGTGGCGCCCGCCGGATAAAGCTTGATGCCGTGCACCGCGCCGGATTCGCTGGCCTTCAGGACTTCCTGCGCGCTGGTGTTGTCGGTTAGATACAGGGTCATCAAAGGCGTGAATGCCGCCTGTTCGATGCCGGCGCGATCCAGCGCCGCGCGGATGCGGTCGCGGTACGCCAGGGCCTGCCCGGTCGTGGTCACGGGCGGCTTGAGGTTGGGCATGATGATGGCTCGCGCAAACTGGCGGGCCGTGTCCCCCACGACGGAATCCAGCACGGCGCCATCGCGCAAATGCAGGTGCCAGTCGTCGGGGCGGGTAATCGTTACGGTATCGGTGTTGCTGAACATTGCATCCAATTTATAGAAAGTAGCGCCTCAGGGCTGTTCGGCCAGCGGCAGGGCGCGCTCGACCAGGCGGCAGAACATGGCGCTGCCCGCCGGTATGACCGCGTCGTTGAAGTCGAAAGCGGAATTATGCAATACGCAGCCTTTCTCCGCTCCGCCTTGTCCAAGCCGGAAATAGGCGCCTGGCCGCTGCTGCAGCATGAAGGAAAAATCTTCCGACCCCATGGAAGGCACCAGGTTGGGCACCACCATATCGGCGCCGAAAAGCTCCGTGGCCACGTCCGCCACGAATTCGGCATGTTCGGGCGTGTTCACCGTGGCGGGAAACAGGCGATGATAACGGAAGTCGATGGTGGCCTTGAAGGCGGCGGCGATCCCCGCCACGACCTCTTCCATGCGTTGTATCACCTGCTCTTGCACCACGGGGCTGAAGGTGCGCACCGTGCCGACCATGCGGGCGTCCTTGGGAATGACGTTCATCGCCTGCAGGTTGCCGGCGTTCACGGCGGCCACGGTCACCACCGCCGATTCAGGGGCGGGCACATTGCGCGAGACGATGGTCTGCAAGGCCGTGATCAGCTGCGCGGCGATCACCACCGGGTCGTTGGTCTGGTAGGCGTGCGCCCCATGCCCGCCCCGGCCCTGTATGTGGATCTCGAAGTGGTCGGCGGCGGCCATCATGGGGCCGGGGTTTACCCCTATGACTCCGGGAGGCAGTCCGGGCCAGTTATGCAGCGCATAGATGGCGTCGCAGGGAAAGCGCTCGAACAAGCCGTCGTCCAGCATGGCCTTGGAGCCTCCCAGGCCTTCCTCGGCGGGCTGGAATATCAGCACCACCCGTCCGTCGAAATTGCGCGTCTCGGCCAGATAGCGCGCCGCGCCCAGCAGCACCGTGGTGTGGCCGTCGTGGCCGCAGGCATGCATGACCCCGACATTGGTGGACGCATACGGGGCCTCGCCCTGCTCCAGTATGGGCAGGGCGTCCATGTCGGCCCGCAAGCCTATGGAGCGCCCGCTGGTGTTGCGCTTGCCATCCAGCACGCCCACGACACCTGTCTTGCCCACGTTGCGGTGTACCTGATACCCCAGGGCGCTCAGGGAACTGGCCACCAGGCCGGCCGTCCGGACCTCTTGAAAGCCCAGCTCCGGATGGGCATGGATGTCCTGCCTGAATGCCGTCAGTTCGCCATGGTAGCGGCTGATCGCCTCCAACACACTCTTTGCGTACATCGACTGAATACTCCTGCTAAGGGCCGCAGCAGCGCCTGCGTTGTTCGATTCAAAACATTACCATAAGGCGCCCCGGCCCACCGTTTTTTTCTTCAGCCCCGATTTTCGGACATATTCTTGTTCACAAATTGCTTTGTCTTTACCGGTTTCTCACGTTATGCTGCGAGGGAAGCGTTTTTATCAACTATCAGTTAGGAGCCCTGTTCATGGCAACAACCGAGAAACCCGCCCGTAAACCCAATGCGGCGTTCATGAAGCCACTTACCCCTAGCGCTACCTTAGCTGCCATTATCGGTCCCGAGGCAGTCCCACGCACCGAAGTCACCAAGAAAATCTGGGACTACATCAAGAAACACGATCTGCAAGATCCGAAAAACCGCCGCAACATCAATGCCGACGCCAAATTGCGTCCCTTGTTCGGAAAAGACCAGGTCTCCATGTTCGAGCTGACCAAGCTCGTCAGCGGCCACCTGAAGTAAAAATCGCTACCGGGCCTTTGCCCGCAAGATCAAAAAAACGCTGCCTGGCAAGAACCAGGCAGCGTTTTTTTGTGGATGGCGCTTCTTAATATTCAGCAACCGGGGACAGGCCGGAAAGCAGCGCCAGCCAGCCCTTGATCACGCGGTACACGATCCAGACCAGGGCGATCAGGCCGGTAAGCCAGCCTATGAAGATGAACGTGGCCAGGGCGCTGAGAACGACCCACAGCAGCCCCCACCAGAAGGTCTTGATGACCCAGTCGAAATGGTTGGCATAGACGGTTCCGGCGGCATCCCCGCGTTTCAGGTAGGCCAGCACCACGGCGGCGATGGTTGCCACGCCGAAAAATCCGGCGCTGAGCAGGCCCAGGGAAAACAAGCCATAGATGAGGTGCGTCAGGTTGCGCGTGGACATGCCCTTGCCGTCTTCCGGCGGATACGCCTGGGTCATACAAACCTCCGAAAATACCAAAATAGGGTGGATCGCCCGATGGCGAATTGCCAATTTGGCATTTTACCCGACTTGCAGCCTTTATATTCCGCCGCCGCCGAGTCTTCAGCCGCCGCCCAGTCGCGCGCCGGCATCCGGCCCGTGGGCAGGGGCCCGATGCACACGGGCGCCCCGTAGCGGCACCGGCGCGTGGCGTGGGCGCTGCGTTTCTTCGCCGCCCCAAAAACAAAACCCCTCGCTTTGTGGGGCGAGGGGTTTTGAGCAATAAGAGCCTGACGATGACCTACTTTCACAGACGTACGTCCACTATCATCGGCGCGAAGGCGTTTCACGGTCCTGTTCGGGATGGGAAGGAGTGGGACCACCTT
>Ga0182739_1000460_pt1 | contig 53199 bp, 59 predicted proteins | sample eDN5th30CBELigBY_FD_128873 | JGI IMG/M metagenome (GOLD analysis project Ga0182739, IMG submission 128873) | Enriched backyard soil microbial communities from Emeryville, California, USA - eDNA 5th pass 30_C BE-Lig BY (version 2) (version 2) | ecosystem: Environmental > Terrestrial > Soil >... | reverse complement strand
TCGAAGGCTGGTGAGTGGTCAGAGACCACCAGCATCGAGGGAGGCCCGCCTCATGCGACGGAGCGACCCAGGGTGAGGAATTTCGATGAGCAGAAGTGGGGAATTTCAGTGAGCGCCGTCAGCTGCGGACGCAGCAGCTCCAGCGCCTACGCCCGCTATGGGCTTCCACCTTCTCATCGAGGTCTCCTTTCGACCAGTTCACTAGTTAGGTCGACACTCGGAGCGAATCCTCACAGAACAGTTCTCTCAACCGAATGGTGTAAGGATTGCCGTCGGTGGGACGACTGCTGGGTAGGTACGTGATGATGAGACCCGAGGGAGACATGCATGCGCACACGTTCGAGTTGGCTGACGCTGGGAATGGCAGCGGCCATGGTCACGGGCCTCGTCGGCTGCACACCGGCGACGACGCCGCCCGAGGTCGTTGAGCCCGACAGCGAGATCGACGCCCAGGTTGCCGTCGACGACGCGGTCGCGTGCGCATACGCCTATACCTTCGCGGGCACCGCCTTCCGGACGTCCGTGGGCGCGGTAGAGGAAAGCGTCGGCCGCCTGACCTTGACGGAACTGGCAAGCCAGCTCCCGATGGGAAACTCGGTGGTGACCGTCGACGTCGACAACCTCATCGAGCTCGTCCACGCGCAAGCCCCGGTCGAAGAACTCAAGGCCGCGTCGGATGCGATCGCTCAGACCTGCACGGAACTCGGCGCGCCGTTCGCGTTCAAGCTTCCCGGCGGTTGAGCCGCCGGCGCGCTGTCTCACTGCGAGCTGATTCCCAGCGTTGAGTTGCCTCACTTTGCTGCCTGTGCGGCGCACAGGCAGCAAAGTGAGGCAACTCAACGCTCAGTGGGTGCACGCCGCAGCCGCAAAGGCGCGCGTGGCACGACACACGCCAGGAAGGGTAGCGGAGGCGGGACTCGAACCCGCGACCTCACGATTATGAGTCGTGCGCTCTCACCAACTGAGCTACTCCGCCGCACGGCATCGCACGCTGAAAGCCGGATGCTGCGAGCCCCGAGTCAGGATTGAACTGACGACCCCTTCCTTACCATGGAAGTGCTCTGCCACTGAGCTATCGGGGCGTGCTGCCCGCACGCAGGCAACCAGAAGAGAATACCAGAGCACCGGCATCCCTCTGAACCGGGATCAGCCTCCCGCGTGCTCGCGCAGCCACGCCAGCGGGTCGATGCGCGACTCGCCGATGTACACCTCGAAGTGCAGGTGCGCTCCGTACGAGAGCCCGGTGTCGCCGACGAGTCCGAGGATCGTGCCCGCCTCGACCTGCTGACCCTGCGTGACCTTGATCGAGCCGTACTGCATGTGCGCGTAGTGCGTCGAGAAGACCTCGCCGTTGATCTCGTGATCGATCATGACGTGCACGCCGAACGCGCCGCCGCTCTCGCTCGCGATCCGTACCGTGCCGGCCGCGACCGCCTGAATCTCGGCACCCTCGCCGGGCGTGAAGTCCAGGCCGTTGTGCATGCCACCCCAGCGGGGACCGTAACCGTCCGAGATCGGAACGCCCACGGCGAAGGGCCACTGGATCAGCCCGTTCGGGTCGTTGACGAAGAAGTTCGTGTGCCGGGTGATACCGACGGATGCAGCGATCTCCGACAGCGACGCGACCGCGTAGGTGTCGCCTTCCCGATGGAGGTCGACATCGATGTCGGCGGGTGCGGCGTATGCCTGAATTTCGGCCTCGACGGCCTCCTTCTCAGGCGCCTGAATCGAGGTGACGGGCTCTGTCTTGACGGCGGCGGCAATCGCTTCGGCAGGCGCGGCGGTCGCGAGCGCGAGCATCCCGACGGCGCCCATGACGCCGACGGAGAGGGATGCGGCCGCCAAACGTCGAGCCGGACTCTTCCCTCGTGCTGCGCGCCGACGGCGACGGTGAGCGGTGTTCGCACGATCGGTCGCCTCGCCGGTCGCCTCGGAAGCAACGAAAGAGCCGTCGGATGCGGGGGTCTCCGCGCTCTCATCCTCCGCAGCTGCGGCGGGGCTCACAACCACGGGCGTCTCGCCCGTGAAGCTGAACAGTCGCGCGGCGGTCTCGAACGCATCGGTCTCGAACGCGGCGGGCTCCTCGGCCGCCTGCCCTTCGACGACGGGCTCCGCGACAGCAGGCTCCGCAACGGCATTCGCTTCGGGTTCACACGGCGTGAGCGCCGCACGGAGAGCGCGCAACTCGCGTCGCGAGCGCGGCCGGGACGACACGGACTCGGCATCGGCAGCCAACTCCGCCCCGGCAGCCAGCATGACTTCGCCCACGACGGTCTCGATCAGCGTCGGAGCGCTCAACGTCACTGCATCCAGCGCCCCTGCATCCCGCGTCCCCGAAGCGTCCGCCGCCGTAGCATCCCGCATCCGCTCGTCCACACCGTCCGCGATCTCGATGCCGTCGGTCGTCGGCGAAACCTCCGCGGATGCGGGGTTCTGCGCACGACGGGCACGGCGCGTCTGGCCGAGCACCGACGGGGGGACGTCGGAGTGCAAGCGGAGTTGGGCTTTCGATCGGGAGCGCTGGGGGGAGCGCGCGGGTCTTTCGGGCGCGTCAACTCCGTTCGGGCGGAGATAACGAATAGGTAAACACTACAAGCTCGGCCCTGAGAATGTCATGTGCGAGACCACGCGCGTCACAGATCCGGCGAACGCAAGACCGCCTCGAGTGCGTCGTACAACGCGGGAGGCGCTGCGATCGTGAGTTCGCGGCTCGCCGCGGCCCCATCGAGGCCACCGACGCGTCCACCGGCCTCGGTCACCAGGATCGCTCCGGCGGCGTGATCCCAGGGCCACAGCCCGCGCTCGTAGTAGCCGTCGATCCGCCCGGCGGCCACACTCGCGAGATCCAGCGACGCGGCCCCGATCCGACGGATATCGCGCACGAGCGGCAGGACGCGCTCGAGCACGGCGAACTGTTCGGCGCGGCGCACCGGGTCGTACCCGAACCCGGTCGCCAGCAGCGCACCGGCGCCCCCGACCTCGGCGTTGACCGCGAGACGACGCTCGCCCAGGAACGCTCCGCCGCCCATCGTCGCGTGGAACGTCTCATCGATCGCGGGGTTGTGTACGACGCCGACCAGTGCCCGCCAGCGTGCGGGGTCGGGATCGCCCTCCACGACGGCGATCGAGACCGCATAGGCGGGAATGCCGTAGGCGTAGTTGACGGTCCCGTCGATCGGGTCGACGACCCACGTCAGCCCTGTCGTGCCACCCTCCGCGCCGGACTCCTCACCCAGGAATCCGTCCCCCGGGCGCTCGCGCGCGATCCGATCGCGGATGAGCTGCTCCACCTCGCGATCGGCTTCGGTCACGATGTCGGCGAGTGTGGACTTGGTCGCCGCGATCGCGACACCGCGCTCCCGCCGCATCCGCGCCAGCGCTCCGGCCTCCCGCGCAAGGTCGTGGGCGAACTCGGCCAGATCCCGCGTCTGCGTCATCCCCCCACGCTACCGAGCGACGCGGCTACCCTGGGCCCCATGCACACCTCGCAGCGCGCCTCCGAACAGCGTGCCCTCGAACAGCGTGCTCCCGAACAGGATCTCGACGTCGCCATCGTCGGCGGGGGCCACAACGCGCTCGTCGCCGCCGCGTACCTCGCTCGCGCCGGTCACCGCGTCACGGTCTTCGAGCGACTCGATCATGTGGGTGGCGCTGCCGTGTCGGAAAGGCCGTGGGAGGGGGTGGATGCTCGTCTCTCGAGGTACTCGTACCTGGTCAGCCTGCTGCCGCGCCGCATCGTCGAGGACCTGGGGCTGGATCTGACGCTGCGACGGCGACGGATCTCGTCCTACACCCCCGACCCCGCCGATCCCACGCGCGGGCTGCTCGTCGACGCGGGCGACGGGGCCGCGACGGCCCGTTCGTTCCGCCGCGCCACGGGGGATCCGCGCGAGGCGGAGCGGTTCGCGGGGTTCACCGACCGGCTCGGCCCCCTCGCCCGCGCGCTGTTCCCCACGATGACGGAGCCGCTCCCCCGCGGCCGCGCCGTGCGCGACGCGCTCGGCGACGCGGGTCTGTGGGACGGAATCGTCCGCGCGCCGATCGGGGGCCTCATCCGCGAGAGCGTCGAAACCGACCTCGTGCGCGGCGCGCTGCTCACCGATGCGCTGATCGGCACGTTCTCGCACGCCGACGACCCGTCGCTGCGCCAGAACCGGTGCTTCCTCTACCACGTCATCGGCGGCGGAACGGGCGACTGGGATGTGCCCGTGGGCGGGATGGGCCGAGTCACGGACGCCCTGCGGGATGCCGCGCTGCGCGCGGGCGCGCGGCTCGTCACCGGTGCCGAGGTCACGGCGATCTCGCCGGACGGCGAGGTGGTGATCGGCGACGGCGAGCGGGTCGTGCACGCACGGCTGGTGCTGAGCGGTGTGGGTGCGAGCGTTCTGGCCCGGCTCCTGCGCGCCGACGGGGCGGGTGACCGCGAGTCGGATGCGGGTGTCCTCGGCGACCGGGATGCGACCACACCCGAAGGCGCACAGCTCAAGGTGAACATGCTGCTCGCGCGACTGCCGCGCCTGCGCGACCGGGACGTCGATCCCCGGGACGCGTTCGCCGGCACGTTCCATGTGAACGAGACGATGGCCCAGCTCGACGAGGCGTATCGTGTCGCCGCATCCGGGGTCCTTCCCGCACCGTTACCCGCGGAGATCTACTGCCACTCCCTCACCGACCCGTCGATCCTCGGGCCAGAGTTGCGTGCATCGGGTGCGCAGACGCTCACCCTGTTCGGGCTGCAGGTGCCGCATCGCCTGCTCGACGGCGCCGATCCGGATGCGCGCCGCGCGGAACTGCTTGCGGCGGCGGAGGCGTCCCTCGCATCCGTCCTGGACGAGCCGATCCGGGACGTGGTCCTGCACGCCCCGGACGGCTCGCCGTGCATCGAGGCGCGGACGACCGCGGACCTGGAGGAGGCGCTCGGGATGGCCGGCGGGGACATCTTCCACGGAGCCCTCGACTGGCCGTGGGCGGACGACGACGAGGACCTCGACTCCCCCGCCGCGGCCTGGGGCGTCGCGACGGCGCACGAGCGGGTGCTGCTGTGCGGATCCAGCGCGCGCCGCGGCGGGGCGGTCAGCGGGATCGGCGGGCACAACGCCGCCATGGCCGCGCTCGAACTGCTCGCGCGCTGAGCGGGTCGGCACGCGGGCGCTCGGGGAGGGTTCTCACGGCAACGGCGGACGCGGGGGCAGCGGCGGAGTCGGCGCAGCGTTGACGTGCGAGACCGCGGCGGTGGGCGGATGCGGGGACGCGGCCGCCTGCGGAGGTGCGGGCGGTTGCGGAGGTGCGGGCGGCTGCGGAGCATACGGCCCGGGTCGTGCCGGGTGGGCCTGCGGCGCATACGGCTGCGATGCGTGTAGCGGCGCGGTGTACGGCGGGGCCGTGCGCGGCGGCGCGGTGAGCGCCCGCACGAGGGGCACGATCGCGGTGCCGACCGCCGCGACGATCGCGATCGCGACGATCATGCGCCAGTAGATATCGGGGTAGTTCAGTTGTGTGAGGATCAACGGGATCAGCAGCAGGATCGCGAGCGCCGTGACGAGTCCGGCCGTGAGCCAGACGACGATCGTCGTGAACGGCGTCGGTCGCCGGGAGTGGGCGCGCAGCGAGAGCCAGGCGTGCAGGATCGCGAGGCGCACGATGAGGACGACCAGGAGGAACTGGAGCATCCGCGCCGCGGCCAGATCCCAGAGGTCGAAGGCGTACGGAGCCCAGATCTTGAGCATCCCGACGAGCAGGATGAGCGCCCAGCCCTTCATGCTCACCAGCACGTACCACGATGGGCGGCGGTCGGCCAGATTCGCCTCCATGAGTGCGGCAGCCGCGAAACCTGTCAGCAGGAGGACCGTCAGCACGGCACGGACGACGATCGCCTCGCCGTCGCCGACGAAGACGTAGATGATCCCGATCAGGGCGGCGGCCACGAGCCCGCCGAGCGCGATCCCGACGACGATGCGCCTGCTGTCGGCGGCGCGTCCGACGAGCGCGCCCTGCTGTTGCGACATCCGTCCTCCTCGTCCGATCATCCTGCCACGCGGCCGTACGAGGACCCAGACCGCGTGCGCTCCAGCAGCTCGTGGTCGACGAGGTAGCGCCGCAGCACGGCCACGTCGTCGGCGAACGCTGCGAGGCGCTCGTTCAGCTCGGGCTCCGTGAGCGTCTCGCCATCGGCGACCACTCGCTGGGCGACGTGCTCGTGCAGTTCGCGCCGGTCGGCGTCCGCGCTCGGGTAGCGATCGATCCGGCCGTCGGCGCGCAGGAAGCGCCGGACACCCGTCGGCCGCGCCTTCGGGGTGGCGAGCAGCTGGGCGAACACGCGCTCATCCACGGTGGTGTCGTCGACGAGGCCGGCGCCCTCGAGCATCCGACGTACGTGCGCGGCGCGAGACGGACTCAAGCCGACGAACGCGTCGGCTTCGCCGAGAACGAGGCGTGCGTACACCCGCCGCGCGTCGGCGTTGCCGAGCGCGGCGACGAGCGGCCGCCAGTCCGGTGTGGTCATCCCTCCAGTCTGCCCCGCCTCCAGCGACTCCCCCGGCCGGTACGGTCGAAGCATGGACCCCAGCGCGCCCGAGATGAGCACGAGCACGCCGCGACGGCTTTCCTGGGGGCTGATGATCACGGCGACCGCCCTGACGCTCGGCGCCCTTGCGCTGATCTGGTTCGTTGCCGTCCCCTTCGGAACGGGGATCTGTCCCACGATCGATCCGTCGCCGTCGAACTGTCTCGCCTCGTACCGCGCCGGGAGCGGGTTGGTCGCGACGATCGTGGTCATCGGCGTCTGGGGTGTGACGATCGTCGTCGCTGTGCTCGCCACGGTGCTGCGGGCGTCCTGGGCGCGCGGGTTCGCCGTCGCGGGTGTGGTGCTTCTCGCGCTCGCGCCGGTGGTGTCGTATGCGGCCGTCGCCGGGAGTCCTGGGTTCACGCTCACCGCACAGGCACCTGACCCTCCCACGGACGGTCCCGTCGGTCAGTGGGGCGAGATCGGTGAGCGATCCGCATATCTGACGATCGTCGCGGACGGCACGGTCACGGGAAGCGACGGATGCAACGGCATGAGCGGCACATGGAGCACTTCCGGCGGCGTAGTCGAGTTCTCCGACATGTTCATGACGCTGATGATGTGCCCGCACAACCCGTCGGACCTCCACGGGCCGATGGTGACGGCGATCGCGAAAGGCGATCGCCTCTACGTCCTCGACGCCGACGGCGACCTGAGCGGCGTGCTTCACCGCGTCGCCGGCTGACCTCCCCACAGCGGTCCGGTCCAAGCGTTGACGCTGAACTACGCAGGCGCTGGACGAGGGTAGCGCTGGGGGCACGCCGGCGGCGGGAAAGAAGAAAACCCCTGCTCAGCAGGGGTTTTCTGCGGTGGCGAGTGAGGGATTCGAACCCCCGAAGGCTATGCCGGCTGATTTACAGTCAGATCCCTTTGGCCGCTTGGGTAACTCGCCAGTGCGCACCCAACCGACTTTTCCAGACGAGCGGAGGCGCGATCATCGATCTTACCCTCCCGCGCGGCCGCGCGGAAATCAGCACGGGATCAGCACGGGATCAGAGGAAATCAGTCCAGGATGCGGCCCACGAACGCCTCGGTGCGCCGCCGCGTCCCGTCGATCCGCATGTCCGCGAACCCCGGCGCGCGCACCTCGCTCGGCGCCAGCGGCGACGCGAGCCGGACGTTCTCGTGGCAGGACAAGTCGGCACAGATGTATCGGCCGACGGCATCGCCGCGCGCACCCGCCGCACCGGTACGACGAGCCGTGTACAGGACGACCTGATTGCCGGGCTGCATCGTGTGGCACAGGTCGCACATCGCCGACCGCGCACGCCCGCCGTCGGAGGCACGCAGTACGACACCCGTCACCGCGCCGCCACGCTCGGTCAACAAGTATCCACGCTTGCCGGCGCGCGGATCACGCCACCCCAGGAAGTCGATGTGGTCCCAGTCGATCAGCAGGAAATCGTGCGGCATCGCCGCGAGGCGCACTTCGTCGGCGTCGGCGTTCACGAACGAGGCGCGCACATCTTCCTCGGTCAGCGCTCGCATCGTCCCAGTCTAGGAAAGAGCGGATGCGGTCAGTCCCACCCCACGCGTCGGGCCAGCGCATTCGCCGCCGCGCTCGGAAATTCCGGCCAATCGGGCTCGAGCACCTCACGCAGGAGATCGAACAGTCCCCGTGCCGCCTGCTCGACGGGGCGCTCGAGCAGTTCCCCGATGCGCGCACCCCACTCGGGGAAGTCACGCTCGAAGCGTCGAGCGGGGTCGATCGCGTCCCGTCCCCGGGGGTCTCCGGGCGACGTCGAGTGCCCCGCATACCGCCCGCGGATCGCCCTCACGAGGTGCTGCACCGCCCAGGTGCGCACCATCCAGCCGCCGACGATGACCTCCCCGCGCCGGACGCGACCCACCCCGATGAGCAGCTTGACGAGCACGAGGCGAGCATCGTTGGCCGGATCGAACACATCCTTCTCCTCGGCCCGCGCCCGCGCCCGCGCGATCAGTGCCGCGGTGGAATCGTCCGGGTCGTCGACCACGACGGATGCGTCGCCCGCAACCGCACCGGAGAGTTCGCCGACCTCCGAATAGGCGAACTCGAACACATGCCCATCGTCGTACAGTGCCGCGAAGCCGATCTCGCCCTCGCGTGCGATCAGCACGATCCGCTCGTGCTCGGGCAGCCACGACAGGTCCTCGCGCAGACGCGGGCCCGCGCCGGTTTCGATGATCGCGAAGAAGTCGTGGTCCGACCACTCGTCGCGCCGGGGCGCACCCGCCTCGGATGCGGAGCCGAGCAGAGCAAGGCCCGTCAACCCGTCGGTGCGGCGCACGGCGTCCGCGAGTCCCGCGCTCAGCCGCTCGAACCGCTCGCCGGGATCACCCACGCGGCTCATGCGCCCGCACCGCCCGCACCCGAGCTGCCCGTGCCCGACGCATCCGCCGCACGCGAGCACGGCGACACCACACCCGGCAGGGTCCACACCGCGAACACCGGGCCCTCCCCCGAGACGAGCACGGACCCGTCGTCGGCGACCGCGATCGTTGCTTCGCCGTAGACGGCCTCCGCCCGCTCGGCGCCGAGAATCAGGGGCGCCGGAATCACCGCTTCCACATCACCGCGCGCCGCCAGTACGAGCACCGACTCCTCCGCCGACTCACGGACGAACACGACGCCCGCGTCGTCGACGTGCAGCCACCGCAGTCCGCCGCTCGAGAGCGCGGGGTGCGCGCGGCGCAGCCCGATCAGCGTGCGGTACAGCGCAATGCGTTCGGCGATCTCGGGATCCCCGACGCGACCCCAGGGCAGTGGCGTCCGACTCATCTCGCCGTCCACGGCCGTCAGCCCGAACTCGTCGCCCGCGTAGACGACGGGGATCCCCGGCAGCGTCATCGACAGACCGACCGCCACCGGGACCGAACCGGGCGAGGCGTAGGTGGCGAACCGCGCCGTGTCGTGCGTATCGAGCGCGGTCATTGTGCCGCGCTGCACACGCCAGGGGATCTGGCTCGTGAAGCGCCGGAACTGCGTGACGAACTGGCGCGCCGTGTACCGAGGCATCCCGGTCGGCAGCCCGAAGTACCACACGTCGTCGCTTTCGTCGCCGTGGGAAGTGCGGTGCGGGATGCGCCGCGGTTCACCCAGCCACGCCCACACCCCCCGGGTGAACGCGGGATACGTCATGCCTCCGTGCCACGCGTCGCCCTGCAGGTCGGTCGCCGCGTCATTCGTCGACTCGGCCAGCAGCAGCGTGTCGGGATCCACGTCGATCATCGTCTGCCGGATCGTACGGCGGACCAGCTCGTTCAGGTCCTCCGCACCGAGGCGCCCCGTCATGTTCGCGACGTCGATGCGCCAGCCGTCCGTCCGGTACGGCGGCCGCAGCCAGCGCGCGACGACCGAGTCCGGTCCCGCGATGAACCGGCGGCGCAGCTCGGCGGAGTTCCAGTTGAACTTCGGCAGGCTCTCCGCATCCAACCAGGTCTCATAGTCGGTGTGCGAGGGGTCGTGGAAGTAGTAGAAGTCGCCCTCCGCCGCCTCCGGATGCCCATATGCCGCCTGGAACCATTCGTGCGCGCTGCCCGAGTGGTTGGCGGTGAGATCACCGATCACCTTGATCCCTCGCTCGTGCGCCGCGCCGATCAGACGCAGGTAAGCGTCGTCGCCGCCGAGCAGCGGGTCGACCTCATGGAAGTTCGACGCGTCGTAGCGGTGGTTGGACTGCGCGGCGAAGATCGGCGTGTGGTACAGCACCGTGACGCCGAGGTCGACGAGGTGATCCAGGTGCTCGGCCGCGCCGTCGAGGTCGCCGCCATAGAACTGCCTGCCGCGGCCCGGATGCACGGGATCGAGCGCCTCGTCCCACGCGGCCGGGATCGCCCACTCCGGCGTCGGACGCTCGTCCGCGGCCGCCGACCGAGCGAACCGGTCGGGGAAGATCTGGTACAGCACGGCCTCGTCGAGCCAGCTCGGCGGCGGGTTGCCGGCCACGAGCGCGAAGTCCTGAGCATCCAGAGCATCCACATCGCTGAGCCCCGCCTGGCTCAGGATCTCGGTGCGACCGTCCTCGTGCACGAGGTGGAAGCGGTACCCGTGGCGCGGATTGGCGACCACGATGCGCGCCGACCACCACTCCCAGCCGGATGCTTCGCCCGCACGCACCGCTTCGACCCAGGCGGGTTCGTGATCGGGGTTGGAGCGCACGAGCACACGCACGACCGGGCCGTAGCCCGCCGGCACACGCACCCGCACCTCGACCTCGTCTCCCAACGCGGGCGTGTCGTCGGAGACGTGCAACGGCGAACCGTCGTGATGGGGCTCGATCACTTGACCGATCCGGCTGTGAGGCCGCCGACGATGAACCGCTGCAGCGACAGGAACAGCGCCATCGGCAGGATCGCGGCGAGCACGGCGCCCGCGGCGAACACGCTCCAGTTGCGCGCCGTCTCCTGCGACACGAACTGGTATAGCCCCACCGCGAGGGTCTGCTTGTCGGGGTCGACGAGGATGACGGAGGCGATCAGGAAGTCGTTCATCGTGCCGATGAACGCGAGGAGACCGATCACGGCGAGCACGGGTGCCACGAGTCGCAGGATGATCGTGAAGAAGATGCGCGCGTGGCCAGCGCCGTCGATCTTCGCCGCCTCGTCGATCGAGGACGGGACGGTGTTGAAGAACCCGTACATGAGGAACGTGTTCACCCCGAGCGCGCCGCCCAGGTACACCATGATCAGACCGATCTGCGAGTTCAGTCCGAGCGCCGGGAAGATGTCGCCGATCGCCGTCATCAGCAGGAAGATCGCGACGACCGCGAGAAGCTGCGGGAACATCTGCACCAGCAGCAAGGTCAGCAGACCGAAACGGCGCCCCGTGAAGCGCATGCGCGAGAACGCATATGCCGCGAGCGCGCACAGCACGACCGTGAAGAACGCCGTCGTCAACCCGATGAAGATCGAGTTGAGGAACCACGCTCCGTAGGGACGCAGCGGATCCTGGAAGAGCGCGATGTAGCTGCCGAAGTTGATGTTCGAGAACAGCGCGTTGGCCGTCAGCAGGGTGCCGCCGGGATTCAGGGAGGCGGAGAGCACGTAGACGAGCGGGAACGCCGAGAAGATCAGCATCACGATGCCGATGATGTGCCGCCAGCCGGTCTCGCGGAACCACCGACCGAAGGGACGGCGCGGTTCCTTCGCGCCGGGAACGCCGGCCGTCTCCGGCTCGTCGAGGTTCTGCCGCGTGGCGAACTCGAGCGGTTCGCCCGTGCGTGCGATCCGCTCGTCGGGAGAGGTCTTCTCGATGCCGCCCGCGGGGATGGGCTCCTGGAAGCTCATGTCAGTTCAACTCCTCGAGCACCTTGGTCTGTCGGAAGCTGACGTAGGAGATGATTCCCACCAGCAGGAAGATGATGATCGAGAACGCGCTCGCGAGCCCGTAGTCGCGGTCGGCGCCGACGAATGCGACCTTGTAGACCATCGAGATCAGGATGTCGCTCGCACCGACGTTGATCGATGCGTCTGCGAAGCGCGGACCGCCGTTGGTGAGCATGTAGATCAGGTTGAAGTTGTTGAAGTTGAACGCGAACGACGAGATCAGCAGGGGCGCGACCGCCACGAGCAGGAGCGGGAACTTGATGTGACGGAAGATCTGCCACACCCCCGCACCGTCGACGCGGCCGGCCTCCTGGATGTCCTCCGGAATCGACTGGATCGCGCCCGTCGTGACCAGGAACATGTACGGATACCCGAGCCACAGGTTCACGATCAGGATCGACACCTTCGCGAGGAAGGCATCCTGCAGCCAGGGTATGGATGCTCCGCCGAAGATCACCTGGTTGATGAAACCGAAGTCCTGATTGAACATGCCCTGCCACACGAGCGCCGACAGGAACGCGGGGAACGCGTACGGCAGGATCATGATGACGCGGTAGTACTTCTTGCTCCGCATCCGCGGGTCGTTGAAGACGATCGCGAGGAACAGTCCGAGGATGAATGTCGTCGCGACCGAGAGGATCGCGAACGCGAACGTCCAGATCAGCACCGCGAAGAACGGCCCACGGATCGACTCGGTCGTGAAGGCGCGCACGAAGTTGTCCATCCCGACCCACACCTGCCAGCCCGTCGCCAGGGTTTCCCCGTCGGCAGACTCGAACGAACCCTGCCCGTTGTCGCTGTAGACGACGCCGGTCTGCGTGTTCGTGAGCGTGTCGGCCGCGGGATCCCACACGAGGTTCGAGATGAACTGGTAGGCGGTCGAGCCGTCGCGTGTCTGCAGCGTCCCGTCGTTGGGATCGTCCGACACGGGAACGGCCATGCTCGCGATCTCGCCCTGGTTGGCGATGACCTGCGCGAAGTCGAGCGTGTTGTACCCCGACAGCGCGACGGCACGGTCGCCGGAGAACTCGGCATCCGGCGCGGGCTCGAGCGGACGATCCGTGCCGCCGACGAGCGCATCGCCGTCGGGGTCGGTGACGAGGAAGGAGAACTGGCCGCCCTGTTCGAGGATGCTCACGGGATACGCGGGCGAGTCCTCGACGCGGAACTGGTTCTGCAGCAGGAGCGCGTTGACCGCGTCATCCTTCGTGGAAATGTGTCCCGAGCCGTAGTTGGTGAAGGCGATGTAGATCGAGAACAGGACGACGAAGATCTGGAAGACGAAAAGGAAGACCAGTCCCGGCGTCAGGTACTTCGCCGGCAGCAGTCCGGGCTTGAGGTAGATATAGGTGATCGCGACCGCGACCAGCCCGACGATGACCGCGATGAGCCAGTTCCCCTGCGCAATCAGAACCAGGATCGCGTAGACCGCGAGCGCATCGATGATGCCCAGGCACACGATCTTGACGAGCCAGACTTTCCATCCGGCGCCGGCCGCTTCAGCCCACGCCTCCGCGCGGCGCCTGCGCCTGAGCGCGGCACGATCCTCACGGGTCTGGGTCACGCTCTCCGTCACGCCCTGCGGCGAGAGGGTGGGACCGGTCATCGTCGACTCCTGTCTGGGGCTGTTGAGTGTGAGCGTAGCGACGAGGCGGCGTCCGGGATAGACGCCGCCCCGTCGTGGCCTACGGGTTCTAGCCGATCTTCGCCTGGATCAACTCGGCCATCTTGGTCCACTCGGCGGCGGGGTCGACGCCGCCCTTGATGAGCGCGACCTCGGTCTTGCCCCAGTCATCCCACACCGACTGCATCTGCGGGATGCTCGGCATCGGCACGGCGTTCGCGCCGACGGTCGCGAAACCGGCCACGATCGGGTCGGACTGCGCGGCCTCGAACGACGCGGTCAGTGCCGGGGGACGCCCGCCGGCCTCGAAGAGCGCGGTCTGCACGTCGGGCGTCGCGATGTAGTTCACGAGGAACTCGTTCGCGATCAGCGCGTTCGTGCTCTTGGCGCTCAGGAAGAACGCCTGCACACCCGCGAACGGCTGCGCGTCCTGGCCGCCCGCCGAGGGAATCGCGTCGACGGAGACGTCGATGCCCGCCGCCTGCGCGTCGGCGACGTTCCAGGGGCCGGTGAGGAAGTACGGCGACTTGCCCGCGTTGAACGCCTCCTTGGCGAGGTCGCCGGAGAGGTTGAGGTTGAGCACCTTGGTGCCGGTGTCGCCCTGCGCGGTCAGCCACGCGCCGAATGCCTGGCCGGCCTCGTCGCCGATCGTGAGCTGCGACGGGTCGTAGCTGCCGTCCGCGTTGCGACCGAAGACCGCGTTGCCGAACGACGTCTGGAACGGGTAGAGGTGGTACGGGTCGGAGTTCGAGGGGTCCAGGCCCACGACGAACGGGTAGTCGACCCCGGCCGCCTGGCCCTTGGCGATCATCTCGTCGAAGGTCGCGGGCGTCGAGTCGGCGAGCGCCGTGTTGCGCAGGAGTGCGATGTTCTCGATCGCGTAGGGCAGCCCGTAGGTGTTGCCGTCGTACGTGACCGCTTCGATCGCGATCTTCTCGAACTCGCCGGCCTTGTCGCCGAGCTCGACCGGGGCGACGAGACCGTCGGTGACGAAGGCGCCGAGCCAGTCGTGTCCACCGATCGTGATGTCGGGGCCCTTGCCGGTGGGGACCTGCGCGGAGAACTCCTCCTGGATCTTCCCGTAGTCCTTGACCACGAGGTTGACCTTGACGCCCTTCTCGTCCTGGAACGCCTTGGCGACGTCGTCGAGGGCGCGGGCGCGGTCAGCGTCCACCCACACGGTGAGTTCGCCGGTTGTGGCACCGCCGGTGCTGCCGGACGACGGCGTCTCGCCACCGCCAGATGCGCAGCCGGCGAGTGCCAGCATGCTCGTCGCGACGAGCGCGCCTACTGCCAGCACGCCCTTCTTGTTCACCTTCATCGGTGTTGCCTCTCTGTCTTGGCAGGGAATCGGGATGCGGCATGCCGCCGGCTCGACGATGTCCTGAACTGTGTACTGCAAGCGCTTACAGTATGACCCGCAACAGGCCCTCACGCAACGGACCTAGGGCGTCGATACCATCTCGTGATACTCGCTGGCACCGGGCACGCGGTGGGCGGCACAAAACGGTCGCGGCTAGACTGCGGGCATGGCAGACAGTTCGTTCGACATCGTGTCCAAGGTCGACCACCAGGAGGCCGACAACGCGCTGAACCAGGCCCGCAAAGAGGTCGAGCAGCGCTATGACTTCAAGGGCACCGGCGCCAGCATCGCGTGGTCCGGCGAGCAGATCCTGATCATCGCGAACTCCGAGGAGCGCGCGAAGGCCGTGCTCGATGTGTTCCAGTCCAAGCTCATCAAGCGCGGCATCTCCCTGAAGTCCCTCGAGTCGGGCGAGCCCACCGCATCCGGCAAGGAGTTCCGCATCGTCTCGAGCCTCAAGGACGGCATCTCGCAGGAGAACGCCAAAAAGATCGGCAAGATCATCCGCGACGAGGCCCCCAAGGGCGTGAAGTCGCAGATCCAGGGCGACGAGCTGCGCGTGCAGTCCAAGAGCCGCGACGACCTGCAGGAGGTCATCCGCATCCTCAAGGCCGCCGACCTCGACGTCGACCTGCAGTTCGTCAACTACCGCTAGCGCGGGTCTGCTGTCACTCAGGTGGCAGTTTTGCGGGGGTTGGATGCTCCCAACCCCCGCACAACTGACACCCGAACGGCGAGAAGGCCCGCCGGCGGGCGGCGGGGGTTGCCTGATGCTCGGGCACAGTGTGTGATGGCAGGCGTGACCACCCCCGCGACCGCCCTACTCGCCGAGATCTCGGACGTCGGCGTCGATCCGCGCCGTGGCGGGTGGTCACGGCATGTGTTCGATGACGCCGAGCGGACGCTCCGCGAGTGGTTCACGGAGCGGGCGCTGCGCCTCGGCCTGCGGGTGGAGACCGACCGCAACACGAACCTGTGGGCGTGGTGGGGCGAGCCCGGACCCGGTGCGATCGTCACCGGCAGTCACCTCGACTCGGTACCCGGCGGCGGCGCCTACGACGGCCCCCTCGGTGTCGCGACGGCGTTGGAAGCCGTGGGGCGCATGCGCGCGGCGGGCGTCGTCCCGTCCCGTCCCATCGCCGTCGTCGTCTTCGCCGAGGAGGAGGGCTCGCGCTTCGGCGTCGCCTGCCTCGGGTCGCGGCTGCTCACCGGGACGATCGACCCGGCACGCGCGCTGGCCCTGACCGACACCGACGGCACCACATTCGGCGACGCCCTGCGCGGCGCCGGAATCGAGCGCACGGGAGTCGAGTACGAAGGGATCGGCCGCGACGACGCGGCGCTGGAGCGGATCGGATGCTTCGTCGAACTGCACGTCGAGCAGGGCCGCGGGCTGATCGACCTCGATCAGCCCGTCGCCGTCGCCTCCTCGATCCTCGAACACGGGCGGTGGCGCATCGACGTGCGCGGACGCGGCGACCACGCCGGCACGACGGCGATCGCCGACCGGCACGACCCCATGCTGCCCGCGGCCACGGCCGTGCTCGCGGCCCGCGGGGGTGCGCTGCGGCTCGGCGGGCGGGCGACGATCGGCCGTCTGCACGCGATCCCGGGCGGCACGAACGTCATCCCCTCACGCGTGTCCGCCTGGCTCGACGTCCGCGCCAACTCCGAGGCCGACACGCGCGCGATCGTCGAGGACGTGCGCGCCGACGTGGCCGCCGCCGCGGCGGCCGAGGGATGCGAGGCATCCGTCATCGAAGAGTCCTACTCCGCGGAGGTGCGCTTCGACCCGCAGTTGCGCGAGCGCCTCGCCGACCTCCTCGACGCGCCAGTCCTGCCCACCGGCGCGGGACACGACGCGGGAGTGCTCGCGGCGCGCGTGCCGACCGCGATGCTGTTCGTCCGCAACCCCTCGGGTGTCTCGCACGCACCGGAAGAGGGTGCGACCGACGCGGACGTCGCCGCGGGCGCCGACGCACTCACGCGTGTCCTCACCGAGCTGGCCGGCACACGAGACGGCACCGGAGACGGCGCACAAGAGGGCGCACGAGCATGAGCGGCGTGTGGGCGGCCCGCCTCGTGCGCGACGGTGTCGCACACGAGCGCGTGCGTTGGGAGACGGAGGCGGGCATCGTCACGGTCGAGGAGCACGACGTGGATCCGCGCCCGCACGACATGCGGCTCGGACTCGTGGTCCCCGGCTTCGGCAACGCGCACTCGCACGCGTTCCACCGTGCGCTGCGCGGACGCACGCACGACGAGGGCGGATCATTCTGGACGTGGCGCGAACGGATGTATGCCCTCGCGCGCACACTCACGCCCGCGCGGTACGCCGCGCTGGCGGAGGCCGTGTTCGCCGAGCAGCTGCTGGCGGGGTGGACGGCGCTGGGCGAGTTCCACTATGTGCACCACCGACCCGACGGCGCGACGTATTCCGATCACGACATGGAGCGGGCGCTCGCGGACGCCGCCGTCGCGACGGGCCTGCGCATCGTGCTCCTCGACACGCTGTACCTCGACGGCGGACTCCCCCGCTTCCACGACGGCTCGGCCGCCCGATGGCTCGAACGATGGCACGCGCTGCGCGAACGGCTCGCGTCGCACGCCCCGATCGTGACGCTCGGCGCCGCGGTCCACTCGGTGCGCGCCGTGCCCCCGGATGCTCTCGCCCAGGTCGCGGCGGCCCTGCCGACCGACGTTCCCCTGCACGTGCACCTGTCCGAGCAGCCCGCCGAGAACGACACGGCGCTCGCGACCTACGGGCGCACACCGACCGGACTGCTCGCCGACGCGGGTCTGCTCACCGAGCGGTTGTCGGTCGTGCACGCGACGCATGTGGATGCGGCGGACATCGCCGCCCTCGCATCCGCCCGCGTGCACGCCGTCATCTGCCCGACGACCGAGGCGGACCTCGGCGACGGCATCGGCCCCGCGCGCGAGCTGGCGGACGCCGGGGTGCGCCTCGCGCTCGGCAGCGATCAACACGCCGTCGTCGACGCCTTCCTGGAGGTGCGGGCCCTCGAGCACGGCGAGCGATTGCGCGCGCAGGAGCGCGGACGCTTCACCCCGGCGGAGTTGCTGCACATCGGCAGCGCGGGCGGCTACGGCTCGCTCGGACTCGCACCGCCGACGCGGCCGGGCGCGCCCCTGGACCTCGTCGAGGTCGACCCGGACTCGCCCCGCACGGCGGGCGCCGCGCAGTTCGCGCTCGCGGCGACCTCCGCCGACGTTCTCCGCACGATCGTGAACGCCCGCGTCGTCAGCACGCGCGACAACGCCGGGCGCGTCGGTGCAGCCCTCGCTCAGGAGCTCGCGCGCGCGTAGCCGTGCGCACAACTCAGGAAGAATGCCCCGCCGCGGGGGTTCTACGCGGCCGAACCGGGCGGTTTGCCTGAGTTGTGCGCACGAGCGAGCGGCAGCATCGCGTCGACCCAGCGTCCCATCCGGGCGTACGCCTCCGTGCGCACGTCGTGCCGCGAGAGGAACACGTCGTGCAGCGCCCCGTCGATCCGTTCGACCGTGACCGAGGAGCCGAGCTTGAGCGCTTTGCGCGCGATGTCGTCCACGACGAGCACCGAGTCGGCCCGCGTGAGCTCTTCGCTCCAGTGTGTGGGCAGCGCGGTGCGTGCCGACAGCAGGACGCAGACGGGAGCGGTGATCCCGAGCCCCTGCGACACCGCCGCGTGCCCCGCGATGATCGCGCGGATCCAGCCGATGTGGACCGTCATCGTCTGGTCGGGACGCCACGCCGGATCGATGTCGTACGGGTCGTCCGGATCGGCGACCTCCCGCTGGGCGCGCGCGTAGAACCCGAGGTCGGTCTGCGGCCACGCATCGCGCGGTCGCATCCGGGCGTGGATCTCGAGCACCGGGGAGATGGCCGTGCGCGTCGCGGCGCTGAGCTGGAACTCCAGCCACGGGCTGTTGAGCACGAGCGCGGATGCTGCGCCGGGATGCCGGGCGAGCCAGAGCGACAGCGTCAGGCCACCCGTCGAATGTCCGCACAGGACGAGTCGGCGCCCGCTGCGGCCCATCGCGTCGAGGGCCGCGTCGATCTCGACGTCGTAGTCACCGAGGTCGGTGATGTACCCGGGGGTCTGTCCCTCGCGGAGGCTGCGACCGTACCGGCGCAGGTCCAGGGCGTAGAACCGGGCGCCGCGCTCCGTCCAGAACCGCGCGAAGCGGCGGTTGAAGAAGTAGTCCGACCAGCCGTGCACGTACAGCACGTCGACATCGCGCAACGGCCGGCGATCCCACAGCCGCGTGGTCGGCAGCAGCCGCACGAGCGTCGCGACGAGCTCGCCCTCGTCGTCTTCGCCCAGCGGCAGAGTGAGCTGTTCGAAGCCCTCCCCCAGCACATCCGGACGCCACATGATCACTCGCCGCGGGAGATCGAGACCATCTCGTCGCGCGGCACGACCTTGATCCGCGCCCGCTCGTGCGGTGCCCCCAGCGCGATCTCGTGCTCGTCGAGTCGGTGCCAGCCGTCGAGGTCGGTCCAACTCACCCCGCGTTCGGCCAGCAGCGCCGGGATCGCGGCCTCCGACGGGTCCTCCGGCTGCCACCACGACGCCTGGTCGTTGATGATGTGCCCGACCGTTTCCATCGCGTCCGACTTCGTGTGGCCGATGAGTCCGACCGGTCCGCGCTTGATCCAACCGGTCGCGTAGACGCCCGGCACTCGCTCGTTCGAGTCCTTCTTGACGACGCGGCCCTCGTGGTTCGGGATGACCCCGTGCCGCTTGTCGAACGGAACCCCCGGCAGCGGCGAGCCGAAGTAGCCCACGGCACGGTACACCGCCTGGACGTTCACTTCGCGCAACTCGCCCGTGCCGACGACCCCGCCTTCCCCGTCGGGGCGGGTCCGCTCGTATACGAACGACGACACCCGGCCGTCGGCATCTGTCTTGATCTCGACGGGCTTGGCGTAGAAGTGCAGGTGCAGGCGCCGCGACGCCTCGCCGCCCGCGCCGTTCGCGGACGGACGCTGACGCCAGGACTGCAGCACCCGGTCGATGACCATGACCTGCTTGTTGCTAGCCACGGCGGTCCGCGAGGCTTCGTCGTAGTCGAAGTCCTCGTCGTAGACGACCATGTCGACATCGCGCAGCTCGCCCAGCTCGCGCAGTTCGAGCGGCGTGAACTTCACCTGCGCGGGTCCGCGACGCCCGAACACGTGTACGTCGGTGACGGGGGATGCGGCCAAGCCCGCGTACACGTTCTCGGGAATCTCCGTCGGCAGCAGGTCTTCGGCGTGCTTGGCGAGCATCCGCGACACGTCCAGCGCGACGTTGCCGTTGCCGATGACCGCGACCGATCGGGCGTCCAGCGGCCACGTGCGCGGCACGTCCGGGTGACCGTCGAACCAGCTGACGAAGTCGGCGGCCCCATAGGAGCCGGTGGCCCGGATGCCCGGAATGTCCAGGTCGGCGTCCTGGATGGCGCCGGTCGCGAAGATGACGGCGTTGTAGTGACGCTTGAGGTCTTCCAACGTGATGTCGGTGCCGAACCGCACGTTTCCGAAGATCCGGATGTCGCCCCGGTCGAGGACGTCGCGCAGCGCCGTGATGATGCCCTTGATGCGGGGGTGATCGGGCGCGACGCCGTAGCGCACGAGCCCGTACGGCGCGGGAAGCTGTTCGAACAGGTCGATCGAGACGTCGAAGCGGCGCTCCGCCTTCAGCAGGATGTCGGCGGCGTAGATGCCCGCCGGCCCCGCGCCGACGATCGCGAGCCTGAGCTTGCTCATGTATTCCTCTTTCTAGCTGGATCGGTCGGCCACGGCTTCGGCGAACCGGGTGAGCGCCTCACGCACCGGTCCCTTCGGCAGCGGCGCGAGCGCGGCGACCGCGTCGCGGGACCACTCATTCGCGAGCCGCAGCGTCTGCGCCGTGGCATCGTGGTCGCGCAGTCGCGCGAGCGGTTCGTCCAGCAGACGCGGGTCCTCGGCGGCCCGCCCCTCGTCGATGCTGCGGCGCAACGCGAGCGAGTCCTCGTCGCCGCGCGCCCCGAGCAGCAGGTAGGGCATCGTCGGCACGCCCGCGCGCAGGTCGGTGCCGGGCACCTTCCCCGTCTCGTCGGCGTCGGCGGACAGGTCGATCACGTCGTCCAGGAGTTGGAATGCGACGCCGGCCTTCTCACCGAACGTGTGCAGGGGCTTCTCGTACTCCTCGGGAGCGTTGCCGAAGACGATGCCCGCCTGAGCGGATGCGGCGATCAGCGAACCGGTCTTGTCGGCGAGCACCTGCAGGTAGAACGCGACCGGATCATCGTCGTCGCCCGGCCCCAGCGTCTCGTGCATCTGCCCCAGGACAAGACGCTCGAACGTGTCGGCCTGCAGCTGGATCGCCTTCTCGCCGTGCCGGGCCATCACCTGGCTCGCGCGGGAGAAGAGCAGGTCGCCCGCGAGGATCGCGATGTTGTTGCCCCAGACGGCGTGCGCGCTGGGAACACCGCGGCGCACGTCGGCGCCGTCCATCACGTCGTCGTGGTAGAGGGAGCCGAGGTGGGTCAGCTCGAGCGCCGTCGCCGCCTCGACGACGGGCTGGATCGCACCGTCACCCAGTTGCGCGGTCAGGATCGTGAGCATCGGACGCACGCGCTTGCCGCCCGCTTCGAACAGGTAGCGGCTCGTCGCGTCCGCCAGGCGGTCCGCCGACCGCAGTTCGTCCGCGAGGCACGTCTCGACGAGCGCCATGCCCTTCTCCACCGTCGAGAGCAGACGACGCGAGGACGGGCCGGCGAAGACCCGTTCCGTCAGCCCCAGGCGACGCGTCAGCCGCGGAGCGGACGCAGAAGGGCGGGAAGACACGCCCTCCAGCCTACCCGCGGCGGGAGGGTGCGGTCAGCGCGGCTTCCGTGCCCGATGCAGGGCGACGATCCCGAGTGTCAGGTCGCGGTGGGCGACCTCGGTCCATCCCGCCTCCCGGATCCACGCGGAGAGCGTGCGCTGGTCGGGCCAGTCGCGGATCGACTCGTTGAGATACTCGTACGCCTCCGCGTTGGAGCTGACCACGCGCGCGACCAGGGGGAGCACCCGATCGTTGTAGAAGCGGTAGAGGGCGTTGAACGCCCGTGACGGCGGATGCGAGAACTCGCACACCACGAGGCGTCCCCCCGGCTTGGTCACGCGCAGCAGCTCGCTCAGCGCCCGGCGCGGCTCATTCACATTGCGCAGGCCGAACGACATCGTCACGGCGTCGAACTCCGCATCCGCGAACGGCAGTGCCGTCGCATCCGCCTCGACGAACTCGACCCGGTCGCCGTGACGGCGGCGCCCCTCGGCGATCATCCCGGGCGAGAAGTCCGCGGCGACCACGTCGGCACCGCTCGCGGCGAGCGCGACGGAGCTCGCACCGGTGCCGGCCGCGAGATCGAGGATGCGCTCCCCCGGCCGCGGGGCGACCGCGCGCGTCGTCGCGACGCGCCAGAAGCGGTCGTTGCCCAGACTGAGCACGGTGTTCGTCGTGTCGTAGCGCTGCGCCACCTGGTCGAACATGCCGCTGACACGGCGAGGGTCCTTGCCGAGATCGGCGCGGTTGGCGTTCATCGGGTGTCCTCCCCGGACGGTCGGGATGTCAGGTCATCCAGTCGGGTGAACCAGTGCGCGGCGGTCGCGTCGTCGAACGGCGCCTCCTGCGCGCGGACCCGACGCTCCAGATCGATCGCGACCGACTCCAGCTCCGTCACGATGTGCGGCGGATACCCGTAGTGCACGCGGTGCTCGTCCCACTCGTCGCGGTCTTCGATGTAGGGCTGACCCGGATCGCGGCGCACGACGTCGAGGTCCATGTCGATGCCCGTGGGCAGGTCGTTCTCCCAGCGCAGATCCCACGCGATGTCGATGTAGATGCGTGCGCTCGTGGGTGCGAGGTTGCGCGTATAGCACCACGTGCCCGACGGCGGGATCAGCGAGACGTTGGCTGCCCGCGCCAGGAGGTCGCGTCCGGGGCGGACGCTGCGCCATCCGGCCAGTTGCCCGACCCAGTCGCCCCACTCGTCCGAGCCGAGCATGACGCACTCGTGCTCCCAGTGCGGCGAGCCGTCCCACTTGCGCCAGCGGAAGGGAAAGCGCGTGCCGGGTGCGGGGCGGGTGATCACTCCGCGAGTCTACGCGGCGGCGTAGGCTGGGGCGGTGCCCCGCAGTGCCCCTCGATTGATCGTCGAGACGCGTGAGATCGACCCCGTCGAGGATCTGCTCGTCTTCGCCGACACCGCGCATCCGCTCGCCTGGTTGCGCCGTGGCGACGGCATCGTCGGCGCATCCGGACCCGTGCTCGACCTGCGCGAAGACACTGCGGAGCGGGGAGGCAACGCGGAGCGGGGAGGCAACGCGGAGCGCGAGGGCACGGAGAATCTCGCGCAACGCTGGGCGGATGTCGCGGCGGCGGCCGACGTCGACGACGCGGTGGGGCTGCCGGGGACGGGCCTCGTCGGCTTCGGCGCCCTTGTCTTCGATCCCTCATCCACCGCCGACAGCGTGCTGCAGGTGCCGGGCACCGTGCTCGGTCGCCACCGCGGGCGGTCGTGGGTCACGCGCATCCGTCACGCCGACGCTCCCCCGCCGCAGCCCGTGCAGCCGCGCGGCTACGGCCCGTACTGGGCGGGCACGCTGGGTCCCGGCGCACTCGGTCCCGAGGGGTATGAGGCCGCCGTCTGCGCCGCGCTGCGGGCGATCGCCGACGGCGAAGTCAGCAAGGTCGTCCTCGCCCGCGACCTCGTGGGCTCGGTGCCCGCGGGTGCCGACCTGCGCCGACTCGTTCGTGCGCTCTCGTCGGACTATCCCGACACGTGGACGTACGCCGTCGACGGGCTCCTCGGCGCGAGCCCGGAGACCCTCGTGACCGTCTCGCGCGGCACGGTCACGGCGCGCGTGCTCGCCGGGACGACGCCGCGCGGCGCCGATCCGGACGCCGACATCGCCGCATCCTTCGCCCTGGCGACGAGCGCGAAGGACCAGGACGAACACCAGTACGCCGTGCAGAGCGTGCTCGCCGCGCTGCGTCCGCACACGAGCGCGATCGCCGCGAGCGAGCAACCCTTCACGCTCAAGCTGCCCAACGTGTGGCATCTCGCGACCGACGTCGAGGGGACGCTCACGGGTGCGGCCTCCGCTCTCGATCTGGCCGATGCCCTGCATCCGACCGCCGCCGTCGCGGGGACACCGACCCCCGCGGCGCTCGACGTGATCCGGCGCCTGGAACCCTTCGACCGCGGACGCTACGCCGGCCCTGTCGGCTGGATCGACGGCCGCGGTGACGGCGAGTGGGCGATCGCCCTGCGCGGTGCCCAGTTCGGAGCATCCACCGCATCCGGGACGATCCCCCTCACCGCGTACGCCGGTGCGGGCATCGTCGCCGGCAGCGACCCCGAGGCCGAGCTCCTTGAAACGCGCGTGAAGTTCCGCCCGATCGTCGACGCCCTCGCCTGATCCGGCGAGCTCCCGCGACATCCCGCGACGAACTTCGGAGAATCGCGCGAAGTTCGGAGGAAAGCCGCGGAGCCCTCCGAGGTCCGCGCGATTCTCCGAAGCCGGTGGAGCGGAGCGGGTGCGCGAAGCCGGTGGGGCGGATGCGGGTGCGCCGACGCGCTCAGGTCGCCGCGAGCCGCTGCTTCTCGAGCCCGACGTCGAAGGTCGCGGCAGGCCACTGTGGGTCGATCGCCTCGAGTGCGTCGAGCAGGAGCGTCTGCACCGCGAGCCGCGCGTACCACTTGCTGTTGGCCGGCACGACGTGCCAGGGGGCGTCGTCGGTCGACGTGCGCTCGAACGCGATCTGGTACGCGTCCATGTAGGCGGGCCACAGTGCGCGTTCGTCGATGTCGCTGGGGTTGTACTTCCAGTGCTTGTCGGGACGCTCCAACCGCTCCGCGAGCCGCGCCTTCTGCTCGTCGGCGGAGATGTGCAGCATGACCTTGACGATGTGCGTGCCGGCGTCGACGACGCGCTTCTCGAAGTCGACGATCGCGCCGTAGCGACGTTCGATCTCCTCCGGCGGCGCGAGGCTGCGGACGCGGCCGATCAGGACGTCCTCGTAGTGGGACCGGTCGAAGACGCCGATGAATCCCGCCGGCGGCAGCTCCTTCTCGACGCGCCACAGGAAGTCGTGCGCGAGTTCCTCGGGGGTCGGCTTCTTGAACGCCGTGAGGTGCACGCCCTGCGGGTCTGCCGCGCCGATCACGTGCCGCACGATCCCGCCCTTGCCCGCCGTGTCCATCGCCTGCAGCACGAGCAGCACCGACGCGGCGGACGCGTCGTCGCGACTCTGCGCGTACAGCCGCTCCTGCAGCTCGCCGAGCCGCTCGGCGCCCTCGTCGAGGGCCTTCTCGGCCTCCTTCCGCGAGTATCCGGGGGTGGCATCGGGGTCGACGTCAGCGAGCCGGAAACCGGGGCCGACCCGCAGGGAGGCGCGTGTGCTCATCCGCCCATCATGCCGAACTCTCAGCGGGCGAGGGGGACCTCGATGAGCTGACGGCCGCCGACGGGCGCCGTCAGGAGCTGGTCGAGAGAGCCCCGCGTCGTCGCGCGGTGGTACTCCCACCCGTACGCGAGCGCGAGCTGCTCCAGGCGCACGGTGTGCGGCGTGTAGAGCACACGGTCCATGACATGGCTGTCGGCGACGGATGCGACTTCGAGTCCGTCGAAGATCGTTCCCCCGCCATCGTTGCCGACGATGATCTGGATGCGCGGCTCCGCCTCACCCGGCGGCAGCAGCAGAGCGCCGACATCGTGCAACACGGCAAGGTCGCCGAGCAGGACGCGCGTCACCCCCGGCTGACCCTCGCGCGCGATCGCGACCCCGGTCGCCGTCGCGATCGTGCCGTCGATTCCGGCGACGCCGCGGTTGGCGTGTACGGGAACCTTCTTGCCGGGCAGGACCTCGTCGGCGACACGGACGATCCGGGAGGACCCGAAGACGAGGCGATCGTGCGGCCAGGTCGCCCGCCACACGGCGTCGACGAGGCCCTCACGATCCAGCGGTCGGCGCACCGCGTCGAGTTCGGCGTCGACCGCCGCGAGCCGGGTCGCCGGCTCCGCCGACGACAGCGCCTCGCGGTCGGGCGCGGGTGGGTCCAGGTTCGGGGTGCGGTCGCGGGATGCCCGCATCCACGCCCCGAGCCACTCTCGGTCGACGTCTCCGCGCGGCACGCGCACGGTGTCGACCGACTCCGTCGCGCCGTTGAGGTTGAGTCGCTCGCCCGGTCCACGCACCGCGACGACCTCGACGTCGGCACGCGAGAGCAGTGCCGTGACCTCCCGGCTGAGCGTGGGCCGGCCGAACACGACAACCCGTTCGACCTCCCCACCGAGCGCGGGATCGCGCAGCAGAGCGCGATAGGCGTGGATCAGCTGGCGCCCGAACCGTGCGCCGCTGACGATCTCGGCGATGAGCGGCCACCCGCCCTCGTGCGCGATCCGTTCGGCATCCGGACCGGCGTCGGCCCCGGCGACCACGACCGTGCGCGGCCCGCGCGCAAGTCGACGCGTACCAGGCGCGTCCGCGCCGTCGGACGTACCGTCGGCGGCGCCGATCCCACCGCCGCCCTGGTAGAGCGCGCCGGACAGGTCGGACTCCGGCTCGGCCTCGGGCTCCGGCTCCTGCTCGGCCTCGGCCTCGGGCTCGGGCTCCGGCTCGGTGCTCGCCGCGACGCGATCCGCGACCCATGCTCCGAACCACGACGGGAGGTCACCGGCGAGGGGTTCGCGCAGCGGCAGGTTGACGTGGGCGGGTCCGGGCGTGCGGGTATCGGAGCCGACGGCCGCGGCATACGCCTCCGCGGCGATCGTGCGGAACGTGCGGGAGAGCTCGCCGTCGCCCGGGTCGTCCGTGGACTCCGGGACGGGAGCATCCGTCGCGAACCGCGCGCTGGGACCGAAGATGCCCGGCTGATGCGTCGTCTGATTGGCGCCGACACCACGGAGCTCGGGCGGCCGATCGGCCGTGATGAGGAGGAGGGGGACACCCGCGTGGTGTGCCTCCAGCGCAACCGGCAGCAGATTCGCGACGGCCGTCCCCGACGTGCAGACGACGGCGACCGGTCGCCGCGTCTCTCGTGCGATCCCCAGGGCGGTGAAGCCGGCGACGCGTTCGTCGATGCGCACGTGCAGTCCCACGAGCCCGTGCTTCTCGAGGTCGGCCGCGATCAGCGCCGGCGCCTGTGAGCGCGATCCCGGGCTGAGCACGATATCGCGCAGTCCGAGCGAGACGAATTCGGCAAGCAGTGCCGCCGAGGCGTCCATCGCGGGGCTCGGTACCTCGCGCGATCGCACCGCGCTAGCCGATCGCACCGCGTCAGCCGATCGCACCGCGTCGAGGTCCTCGCGAGTCATCGTCGGGATCGCCGGGTCGGCTGTCCTGCGCCGAGGCGGGCGGCGTGCGCGTGTCGTCGGTCTCCGCGTCGAGTTGCGCGAGTTCCTCTTCCAGACGGCGGATGCGCTCATCCTGGTCGGAGATCGAGCCCAGGCCGCTGAGGAACTCGGGGTCATCATCGGGCGCGCGACGTGCCGCGATGACCTGCCGCTTCGATACCCGACCGATCACGAACCAGAGCACTCCGCCGAGCACGGGAAGGAGCACGACAATCGCGAGCCACGCAGTCTTGTTGACGCCGCGATGCCGATCCGGCGGCTGCACGGCGCAGTCGACGATGCTCACGACCCAGAACGCCACCGCGATGACGAAGAGGATGAGCAGGACTCTGGGCACCTCCTCATCCTAAGCCGCGCTGCGTGCGGAGGCTCCCTCTTTAGGATGGTGGTGTGAAGCGCTCGTCCGTCCTCGTGTACACCGTGCTGCGGTTGGCGTTCTTCCTCGTGCCGCTGGGACTCATGCTGCTGCTGCCGGTGTTCCGCGACAACTGGTGGCTCGCGGCGTTCTTCGCGATGATCATCGGGCTGAGCCTGTCGCTGATCTTCCTACGCCGACCGCTCGCGGATGTCTCGACGGGCATCGCCGAGCGTCGCGCGCGCCGCGCCGACTCCGCGCGCCGACGCGACGAGGACGACGAACAGGCAGAGGACGCCGCACTCGACCGCTGACCGCTCCCGCGTGCTCCCGACGAGCGTCAGCCCGCGAACACGAGCGTCAGCCCACGAACGCACAGAACAGGAACCCGGCGTAGCCGAGCGCCGTCAACGACGTCAGACCCAGACACGTGATGAGTTCGCGGGACGTACGGTACGTCCACACGATCAGGATCGCCGGGATGCCGGCCAGCAGCGCGAGCAGCGCGAGCCATGCGATCGGGTAGAACAGCGCGAGGAACGACGAGATCACGAACGGCACGAGCACGAACACTGTGAAGATCCACTGCGTCGCCCGCTTGCCGATGAGCACCGTGAGCGTGCGCTTGCCGGCGCGGCGGTCTTGATCGATGTCGCGGAGGTTGTTGGCGAGCAGCACGGCGCTCGCGAGCAGGCCCGCGGCGACCGCACCGAACCACGCCTCCTGCGGCACCGAGCCCACCTGCACGAAGGTCGTGCCGACCGTCGCGACGAGCCCGAAGAAGACGAACACGAACACCTCGCCGAGGCCCGCGTAGCCGTACGGGCGCTTACCGCCCGTGTAGAACCAGGCGGCGACGATGCACGCGGCGCCGACCAGCAGCATCCACCAGTGACCTGTGCGGACGACGATGAGAATGCCCGCGACCGCCGCGAGCGCGAAGAACACGAGCGCGACCGTGAGCACGGTGCGCGGGCGCACGCGCCCCGACGCCGTGAGGCGAGCGGGTCCCACGCGGAACGCGTCGGTGCCGCGCACGCCGTCGCTGTAATCGTTGGCGAAGTTCACGCCGATCTGCAGGAGCACGGCGACGGCGAGGCACGCGAGTGCGAGCGCCCAGTGGAAGAGTCCGTCGACGAGGGTCGCGGCCCCCGTGCCGATCGCCACCGGCGCGATCGCGAGCGGCAGGGTCCGCGGACGCGAGGCGCCGACCCAATCGCCGAGGGTCACCGGCTTCACCGCGACCGGACGGATGCGCGCTTTCGTGCGTCCGGCGGGATGCCCGCCCGTGCGCTGCTTCGACCCGGATTGCTTGCGGTTCTTCGACGGATTACCTGCCACGAGCCACCATCATAGGCGGCGCGTCCCTCCGCACTCGGCGGGGTCGGGCAGGGCGCGCTCGGCTACGTCGACCGTCGCGCCCCGAGCGAGGACTGGGTCATCCTCGATCCTCCGGACAAGCAGCGGTGGGATGCTCCGGGCGCGAGCATCGCCCTGTCCGTCACGGGCTATCCGCAGCATTACCCACCGCGCATCCACCTCGACCTCTACGCCGACGACCAGACCGCCGAAGTGCAGCGACTGCTCGAGCTGGGAGCGCGTGAGGTCGACTGGAACGGCTATCCCGACGGTGCCGACTGGATCGTCCTGGAGGACACAGAGGGCAACCGGTTCTGCGTGATCGACACGGGCGCGGATTCCGCGGCGTGATCGGCGCGCGTCCGTTCACCACCGTTCAGTTCAACCCCGTTCAGTTCAAGAGGGCCCGGCGGATGCGCTCCCGGTCGGGTTTGCCCGAGGGCAGGACGTCGAGTTCGTCGACCAGCACGAGCCGGGAGGGGCGCGCAGGGGCGCCCAGGACCGCGGCGACGGCCTCGCGCGCCGCGGCGAGCAGGCCTGCCTGACCTGTGTCGTTGTGCCTCGTGTCGTTGTGCACCGCGACGATGACGGATGCTTCGCCCCAGCGTTCGTCGGGGACCCCCACGACGATGGCGCTCTCCATCCCCGGAATGGTGCGGACGACCTGCTCAACGCGGTCGAGCGAGATGTTCACGCCGCCGGAGACGATGACGTTGTCGAGGCGCCCTTCGACGCGCAGGACACCGGCCTCGAGCGCTCCCGCGTCGCCCGTGCGATACCAGCGCTCGCCGTCGGCGTCGATGAAGCGATCGGCGGTGAGCGCGGCGTCGCCGAGATAGCCCGTCGCGAGCGTGGGGCCGGCGATCTGGATCTCACCCGCCTCGATCCGCACGCGGACACCGGGCAGCACGCGTCCGTCGTAGACGCATCCGCCGCTCGTCTCGGTCGAGCCGTACGTCCGCACGACCCGCACCCCGGCGGCGGTCGCCTTCTCCCGCAGCGCGGGCGCGAGCGCCTGGCCGCCGACGAGCACCGCCGCGAAACTCCGCAGGGTCGGCGCCTCCGCATCCAGCAGCGTCGCCAACTGCGCCGGAACAAGCGACGTGAACCGCGCACCGGCGGGCATGCGCTCGGCGGCGGCGACGAACGCCGCCGGGCTGAACCTGCCGTCGATCGCGTGCGGCGTCCGCCCCTGCACGAGGGCGCGCACGAGCACCTGCATCCCCGCGACATATCCGGCGGGCAGGGCGAGCAGCCACGGCCCCTCCCCCAGCAGCTCGACCGTCGCCTGCGCGCTCGCCCGAAGGGCGGATGCGGGGAGCACGACGCTCTTGGGAACACCCGTCGACCCCGACGTCGTCAGCACGACGGCCGTGCCCTCCGGCAACGGCGGGGCGGACGCTCCGCTCTGTGTCAAAGCCGGCGCCGAGGTCGGTGTCGAGGTCGGTGTCGCGCTCGGCGTCGCGCCGAGAGCGAGCGCGGGACCCGTCCCGTCGAGGGCCGCGCGCAACGCACGGGTCAGCGCGGTCAGATCATCCGGGTCGACGGTGAGCACGTCAGTAGTGCCACGGATACGGCGACCAGTCCGGATCGCGCTTCTCGAGGAACGAGTCACGACCCTCGACGGCCTCATCCGTGCCGTACGCGAGACGCGTCGCCTCCCCCGCGAACACCTGCTGACCCACGAGACCGTCGTCGACGGCGTTGAAGGCGAACTTGAGCATCCGGATCGCGGTCGGCGACTTGCCCAGAATCGTGCGTGCCATCGCGATCGCCTCGCGTTCGAGTTCCGCGTGCGGCACGACACGATTGACGGCGCCCATCTCGTACGCCCGCTGCGCGGAGTACTCCTCGGCGAGGAAGAACACCTCGCGCGCGATCTTCTGCCCCACCTGACGCGCCATGTAGGCCGACCCGTATCCGGCGTCGAAGGAGCCGACGTCGGCGTCGGTCTGCTTGAAACGCGCGTGCTCGGCGCTCGCGATCGTCAGGTCGCACACGACGTGCAGGCTGTGCCCGCCACCCGCCGCCCAGCCCGGGACGACCGCGATGACGACCTTCGGCATGAACCGGATGAGCCGCTGCACCTCGAGGATGTGCAGCCGCCCCGCACGTGCGGGGTCGGTCACGGTGTCACCCTCGGCGTACTTGTACCCGTCGCGGCCGCGGATGCGCTGATCACCACCAGAGCAGAACGCCCAGCCGCCGTCCTTGGCGCTCGGGCCGTTGCCCGTGAGCAGGACGACGCCGATCCGCGGGTCCTGCCGCGCGGCATCGAGCGCCCGATACAGTTCGTCCACCGTGTGCGGACGGAACGCATTGCGCACCTCGGGACGGTCGAACGCGATACGCGCGACGCGTCCATCGTGGGACGTGTGCGCGGTGATGTCGGTATACGCCTCGGCGCCGGGTGCGAGCACCCATTCCGCGGGGTCGAAGAGCTCGGAGACCATTCCCCCAGCCTAGGGACGCTCGGGGACATCGGGCGTCTCGAGCGGCGCCGGTCGCGTCAGCCCATCGAAGCCGCGCATCGAGCGTGGGAACTCCCCCAGCACCGCGTCACGAGTGAGGTACGGCCCGGCCGTGTAGGTCAGCGAGACCGTGTCACCCTCGATCGTGAGCATGAGCGTCGCATCGCCGCTGGACCACGTGCGCGTCCCGTCACCCGTGTCGACATCGCCGTCGGAGTCGCCGATGTCCGTCAGTTCGAGGGTCGCGGCCGCCGCGGCGGCGGACTGCACGACCGCCATCCGCTGATCGGCCGACCCGTCGAAGTCGGAGGTCTGCCATAGCGGAGCATCCACTCGCTCGAACAGCGACCTGCCCCCGTAACCGTTCGGGATGCGCTGGATTCCGACGGTGCCCTCGCCGATCGACCAGGCGTAGCCGTACGCATCGCTGAGCTCGCCCACCGACACGCGGAGTGCGTTCTGCACCTCGGTGGCCAGCCGCACGGTGTCGACCGAGGTCGGGGAGGCGGGCGCCTCCCAGCCGGCGATGCCCGGGTAGTTCGCCCACAGCACGAGGCCGCGGTCGAGGCTCACGGTGATGACACCGGCGTGCGTCTGCACGTAGGAGCCGAGTCCGGAAAGGATGACGGGGTTGCCCAGCGCCAGGATGCACACGGCGAGGGGTGCGACGAAGAGACTCCGCCGGGCGATCGCGCTGAGTGTCGCCCACACGGTCGCGAGGAGCACGATCACGACGAGGACGGCACCCACGGGCCACGGCAGGCGGAGCGTGACGACGAGGAACGAGACGACGGCGATGACGACGGCCGCCGCGAGCACGACGGCGGGACGCCGCGTCAACCGCGGACGGCGGGCGGGAGCGTCGGCCTCCGGTGGCGCGGTCGTGGTCATGACAGTCCCGCCAGAGAGAGCAGCAGTGCGGCCGTGAGCGGGTTGACGAGGAGGGATGCGAGCAGCGCGAAGGCGCCCGCGACGCGGGTGCGCGCGTCGAACAGCGCGACGAGGCCGATGACGCCGACGAGCACAAGACCCGCGAAGAGCCAGCCCGTGAGGTCGGTCCAGGGGCGTTCGCCCGTTGCGGCGAGGTCGAAGACGACGAGTGTCGCGACGCCCAGGCCGATCGAGAGGATCGGGAGCACGCCGATGAACAGCGCGCGCCGCAGCCACGCTCGGAAGACGGGCGTGCCACGGCGCGGAACGATCACAAGGTCGGCGGCCACGCCGGAAAGTCTACGTCGCTCCCCCGACCGGCACCGGCCTCACCCCCACACCGGTGATCGAGTAGCGCGCGCGTCACTCCCGCCATTCAGGTGTCAGTTGTGCGGGGTTACGAGCATCCAACCCCCGCACAACTGCCACCTGAACGCAGCACCACCCGCACGCCGGAGCGGGGACGTGGGGCAGGATGGAGGGGTGACGGTGCCACCGCTGGACGACCTCGCCCGGGGCGCGCGCGTCGTCAGCCTGCCGATGGTGACGCGCTTCCGCGGCGTCGCCCACCGTGAGGCGATCCTGCTGGAAGGCCCCGAAGGGTGGGGCGAGTTCTCGCCGTTCATCGAGTACGACGACACCGAGGCATCCGCGTGGCTGGCCGCCGCGATCGAGGCCGCGTGGCACCCCCTGCCGACACCACTGCGCACCTCCGTACCGGTCAACGCGACGGTACCGGCCGTCCCCACGCACGAGGTCGCAGGAGTCCTCGCCCGGTTCCCCGGCTGCCGCACCGCGAAGGTCAAGGTCGCCGAGCGCGGCCAGACCCTCGTCGACGACGTCGCCCGCGTGCGGGCCGTGCGCGCGGCGATGGGCGCGGAAGGCCGCATCCGCATCGACGCCAACGGCGCCTGGAACCTTGACGAGGCCGAGCACGCCGTCCACGCCCTGGCCGAGTTCGACCTCGAGTACGTCGAACAGCCGTGCGCGAGCGTCGACGAACTCGCGCAGCTGCGTCGACGCGTGGCGTACATGGGCATCCCGATCGCCGCCGACGAAAGCGTGCGCAAGGCGACCGATCCGCTCGCCGTCGCGCGGGCGGGCGCCGCCGACCTGCTCGTCATCAAGGCGCAGCCCCTCGGCGGTGTGCGGCGCGCCCTCGAGATCGTGGCCGAGGCGGGCCTCCCCGCCGTCGTCTCCAGCGCCCTCGACACCTCGATCGGGATCGCGCTGGGCGCATCCCTCGCCGCCGCCCTTCCCGACCTCGACTACGACTGCGGGCTGGGCACGGCCGCACTGTTCGCGCGGGACGTCTGCGATCCGCCGCTGCTGCCCGTGGGCGGCGCGATTCCCGCCGGACGTGTCGCACCGGATGCGGCGAGCCTCGACGCCGTCGCCGCCCCAGCCGATCGGCGGGCGTGGTGGCTTGATCGACTCGAGCGCTGCCACCGCATCCTCGCCGCCGGCTGAGTCACGGCATGACGAGTCGTCGCAGGCTGAGCAAACAGCGTGCGGGGCTCAGGCCTCGTCGACGAGCGCCGCGGCGACCATCGCCGTGCGCTGCGAGATGAGCGCGCACATCGCGTCGTAGTCCAGGTTCGCCATGACGGCGTGGACGGCGGCGTCCTCCCAGGTCTGCAGGAGCAGCCGCGCGAACTCCTCGGCGGGCACGCGCGGTCGCAGTGCGTACCGGCCACCGAGGTCCTCGACGATGCGGGCGATCCGCTGCACCATCCCGCTCTGCCACGCGAGGTAGGTCTCCGCGAGCCGCGCATCGCGCATCGCGCGGTTGCGGATCTCGCCGGAGAGCAGGATCCCCATCCGCTGGTCCATCGGCACGTCCAGCACGCGCAGCACGAGGTCCTGCGGAGCGAGCCGTTCGCCGGATTCCTCGACGGCACGGATGCGCGCGGTGACCTCCTCGAGCTTGCTTTCCGCCACGCGCGCCGCGAGCGCGAGCATGAGCTCGTCCTTCGTCTCGAAGTTCGAGTAGAAGGCACCGCGCGTGAATCCCGCGCGCTCGCAGATCGCTTCCACCGACGCCGCGTCGAGCCCGACCTCGGCGAACACTTCGGCGGCGGCGTCGAGGAGCCGCTGCCGTGTGCTCTCCCGTCGCCGCGACGGCGGCGGCATCGACGGCGGCGTCGTCACTGGCATCCGCTCATCCTCGCATCACTCCTCACGTCCACGGCGTCGGCCTCACATCGACTGCACAGGCTTGCATCGCCCCCTGCCCTTACGATACACCTGTGTATTGAATACACCGACGTATCGAAATTCTACTTCCGGAGGCGCGGTGTCCACTCTGCTCTACTCGCTCGGCCGTTGGTCGTACCGTCACGGTGGCCGCGTGCTCACCGTGTGGCTCCTCCTGCTCGGGCTCGCCGGCGGAGGCGCCCTCCTGCTGGGGACGGGCACCGACAACACGTTCTCCATCCCCGGGACCGAGTCACAGGCCGGACTCCAGCAGTTGGAGCGGACATTCCCGCAGGCGAGCGGCACGAGCGCCCAGCTCGTCATCGTCGCGGCCGACGGCGACCGGGTGGACGAGGCGCCCTACACGACCGACATCGCGGATGCGATCGGCGAGCTCGGGCGGCTCGACGGCGTGCTCGCCGTCACCGACCCGTTCGACGAGATGGTCACCGGACTCGTCAACGACACCGGCACGGCCACCATCGTGCGTCTGCAGTTCGAGGGTCAGGCGACCGATGTGCCGGATGCGTCGAAGGATGCGCTGGGCAAGATCGCCGACGACCTGGGCGCGGCCCTCCCCCCGGGCGCTCAGGTACAACTGGGCGGCGATCTGTTCGCGATGTCGATCCCGGCGGTCACGATCACCGAGGCACTGGGCGTGGTCGTCGCGCTCTTCGTCCTGATCGTGGCGTTCCGCGCGATCGTCGTCGCGCTGCTGCCGCTGGCGACCGCGCTCCTGGGCGTCGGATTCGCCCTCGCGCTGATCTTCGCGTCGACGGCCGTCACGTCCATCTCCTCCACGACACCGCTGCTCGCGCTCATGCTCGGACTCGCGGTGGGCATCGACTACGCGCTGTTCATCGTCGCGCGACATCAGGACCAGGTGCGTGCGGGCATGGATCCCGAGGAGTCGACGGCGCAGGCGACCGCGACTGCGGGCTCGGCCGTCGTCTTCGCCGGTGTCACGGTGCTGATCGCCCTGATCGGACTGTCGTTCGCCAACATCCCGTTCCTCACCACGATGGGCATCGCCGCGGCCGTCGCGGTCGCGATCGCCGTGCTCGTCGCGCTCACCCTCACCCCCGCGCTGCTCGGATTCATCAAGGGACGCGTCGTGGGACGCACCCCGAAGCGCGTCCACCGGCGCCCGGACCGCACACCCAGGTCCGGGTTCGCCGCGCGCTGGGTGACGGCCGTCACGCGGCATCCGATCGTCACGACCGTCGCCATCGTCGTCGGGCTGGGCGTCGTCGCGATCCCGGCGACGCAACTCGCGCTCGCGCTGCCCAACGCGGGCATGCAGCCGCAGTCCTCCGAAGCGCGCCAGGCATACGATCTCGTGGCCGAAGAGTTCGGCCCCGGGTTCAACGGGCCGCTCGTGCTGACGGGCACGATCATCACCTCCACCGACCCCCTCGCCCTCATGGACGACCTCGCCGCCGAGATCGAGCGCGTCCCGGGGGTGCGCGAGATCGCGCTCGCGACCCCCAACGAGACGGCCGACACCGGCATCATCCAGGTCGTCCCCGAGACCGCACCCGATGACCCGGCGACCGCCCAATTGGTCCGCGACCTGCGCGCGCTCGCGCCGGAGCTCGCCGATGAGTACGGCGTCGATCTCGTCGTCACGGGGTTCACGGCCGTCGCGATCGACATCTCCGACCGCCTCGGCGCCGCGCTGCTCCCCTTCGCGCTGTTCGTCGTCGGGCTGTCGTTCGTGCTCCTCATGATCGTGTTCCGCTCGATCGCCGTGCCGCTGACGGCCGCGCTCGGCTACCTCCTCTCGGTCGGTGCCGCCTTCGGAGTCGTCGCCGCCGTCTTCGAGTTCGGCTGGGGCGCCGAACTGCTGCACGTTACGAAGGTGGGACCCGTCATCAGCTTCATGCCGATCGTCCTCATGGGCGTCCTCTTCGGACTCGCAATGGACTACCAGGTGTTCCTGGTCACGCGGATGCGGGAGGACTACGTCCACGCCTCCCGCGCCCGCCGCGGACGCGCCGACCGGCACACCGCCGTCGCCGCTGTGCGCTCGGGATTCACCTCGACCGCACGTGTCGTCACCGCCGCCGCGCTCATCATGTTCGGGGTGTTCGCCGCGTTCGTGCCGGAGGGCGACTCGTCGCTCAAACCGATCGCCCTGGGTCTCGCCGTCGGCATCGCCGTCGACGCCTTTCTGGTCCGGATGACGCTCATCCCCGCGCTCATGACGCTGCTCGGCGAGAAGGCTTGGTGGATGCCGGCGTGGCTCGAGCGCATCCTCCCCCACCTCGACATCGAGGGCGACGCGATCCGCCGCGAGGTCGCCCACGCCGACTGGCCGGAGCCGGAGACGACCGCGGCGGTCGTCGGTGCGGACGTCGCCGTCGCACACGTCGATGCGGGCTTCGATGCGGTCTCGTTCCGTGTCGAGCCGGGCGGCACGCTCCTCGTTCGCTCCGATGACGCCCGCGCCGCACGGGCCTTCGCCCTCATGGTCGCGGGTCGAATCCCCCCGGATGCGGGACTGCTCAAGGTCGGCGGACACCTGCTGCCGGGCCGGGCCGCCTGGGTCCGCGCACACGTCGGCGTCGCCGTGCTCACCAACGGCCTGCAGGGCGACGAGGATGACCCGCTTCCCGCTGTGCGCCACGCGATCGCCGGAGACCCCCGCATCCTCGTGATTGACGGCCTGGATGCGCTCACCGACCACCGCGAACAGGCCGCCGCCCTGCTGCGCGACGCCGACACGCTCATCGTCACGGCCTGCGCGGAAGGCCCCGCGCTCGCCCTGCTGGCCGACGCGCACCGCCGCGATGTGACCCCGCTCGCCCTGCGAGCACGGACCGAGGTGACCGCATGACTCTCCCGATCGAACGCGCCCGCTCGCGGCGCCCCATCACGTGGCTGACGCTGCTCGGCGTGCTCCTGCTCCCCGCACTCATCGGCGGAATCCTCGTCACCGCGCTGTACGACCCCACGCAGCGACTCGACGCGATGACCGCCGCGATCGTGAACGAGGACGAACCCGTTACGATCGACGGCCAGTACACGCCGCTCGGGCGCCAGCTCGCCGCGGGTCTCATCGACGCGGGGGGCGACACTGGGGACGACGGGGGCGGGACGGACGGGGGTGGCGACACGTCCGGCGCGAACCTCACGTGGGTACTCTCCAACGCCGACGACGCCGCCGCGGGACTCGCCGACGGAACGTATCAGGCGGTCGTCACGATCCCCGCGAACTTCTCGACCGCGGCGACGTCGGCGGCGCAGGAGCTCGCGGGCGGGGATGCTCGCGCCGAGCGGGCGACGATCGAGATCGCCACGGCACCCGACGCGCTCATCGTCGATGACGCGATCACGGCGCAGATCGCCCAGGCTGCAGCCACCACGATGGGTCAGACGCTCTCGCAGGTGACGCTGGAGAACGTGTTCCTGGGATTCACGACGCTGGGCGACCAACTCGGCGAGGCCGCCGCGGGCGCGCAGGAGCTTGCGGACGGCGCCGTTCGTGCCGCGGACGGCGCCGCACTGCTGCCCGACGGGGCGCAGGCACTCGCCGACGGGGCGGGCGAGCTGTCCACGGGCGCGAGCGGGCTCGGCTCCGGCCTCACCGAGATCGCGGCGGGGACGCGCTCCGCCGCGACCGGCGCGGGCGCCCTGGCCACCGGTGCGGAGCAGGGTGCCGCAGGACTGGAGGCGACGGGGATCGTCCCCACCGCCCTGAGCGACGGAGCATCCACCACCACGACACTCGCGGCCACAAGCGCGGACACCGCCGCAGCCGCCGCGCAAGGCTCGGCGGGCGTCGCGGGCGACCTCGCGGCACTGGCCGCGGCCTGCCCCGCTGAAGCCGGTGCCGACTTCTGCGCCGATCTCGCGACGGCCGCGAACGCCGCCGGTGCGGCCGCGACCTCCGCCGGGACGGCGGCCGCCTACGCGGCGGGTACGCGCGATGCGGCGGCGGGTGTGAACGCCGGTCTCGCCCAGTTCGACACGGCCGGTGCCGCCGCGATCGCCGCGCAGCTGCGTGAGATCGCATCCGGCGCGCGCAACCTCGCGTCGGCGCTGGGTCAGGTCACCGTGGGCGTCGACCAGTCCGCTGCCGGAGCGGGCCGCCTCGCGGCGGGCGCCGACGGACTGGCCGCCGGTGCGACCGAGCTCGCGGGCGGCGCGACCGAGCTCGCGAACGGCGTGGCGACGCTCGCCGACGGGTCTGCCTCACTCGCATCCGGACTCGACCGGGCCGTCGAGGCGGTGCCCTCGTACTCGGAGACGCAGGCGCAGAACCTCGCGGAGGTCATCAGCGAGCCCGTCGCAACCGACGGGACGAGTTCGTCGCTGTTCGGTGCGTCCGCGGTTCCCCTCCTGGCGACGCTTGCGCTGTGGTTCGGCGCGCTCGCTTCGTACGTCGCGATGCAGGCCGCGACACGACACGCGCTGACCTCGCGGCGCCCGTCCGTGCTGCTCGCGCTGCGCGGCTTCGCGCCGGGTGCGGCGATCGGCATCGCGCAGGGTCTGCTCGTCGCCGGAGTCGTGCAGTTCGCCGCATCCTACGACGCGGGCACCTGGTGGGCGTTCGCCGGAATCGCGGCGCTGGCCGGGGTCGTGTTCGCCGCCGTCAACCAGGCGCTCGTCGCCGTATTCGGCGGGGCGGGGCGTTGGCTCGCCGCGCTCGTCGGGGTGCTCGCGGTCGCGACCGGCGTCGTCTCGACCGTGCCCGGGGTGCTGGCCGGCCTGGCGGGGATGCTACCCACCGCCGCCGCGACACAGGCGATGCTGGGCGTGCTCGCCGCGGCGGGCGGTGTCGGCGGCGCGATCGTTGGACTGCTCGTGTGGGGCGTGCTCGCGCTCGTCGCGACGACGATCGCCGTCGCCGTGCGTCGCACGACCGCCGCCCGCGCCGCCCTCGCCTGACCCGCCCGCTCGCGGCTCGACCCGACTCGACCCGCGAGCGTGCTTCTGACGGACGAGAGTGCGGGCTATACCCAACATCTCGTCCGTCAGAAGCACGCTCGCGGACCGGGGACGGGCGGGGACGGCCCGGGCGGGGCGGGTCAGCCGAGGCGGTCGACGATGTCGGCCTGCGGGTCGCCCGTGAGCAGCACGTACTCGCCGTTCACGAGCAACGTCGGCGTGCCCGCTCCCCCGGTCTCCGGGTTCGCGGGGATCTCGCGGGTCTGCTCCGCGACGAGCTTCTCCCACGTCCGATCCTCGAGGCACGCGCTGATGTCAGGGGCGCCGGCCTCGGATGCGAGGGACGCGAGCTCCGCGTCGGTCTGTCCCGAGCCCGACGGATGCAGGGCGAACAACGACTGGAAGAACGGGAACGCCGCCTCCGGCTCCGCCTCCGCGACGCAGTACATCGCGTTCGCCGAGCGCTCGGAGAAGTCGGTGCCCGACGCCGCGTTGAGGTTCTGCAGCGCCACGGGGTGCAGGTTCAGCGTGATGTCGTCGCTTTCGATGAGGTCCGCAATCGTCGGACCGTAGTAGTCCTCGAACTCCTGGCAGTGCGGGCAATAGAAGTCGAAGAACACGTCGACCTGACCCGCACCCGTGCCGACGACGACGGCGCCGGTCTCCTCGTTGATGCCGCTGCTCTCGGGCCGCGGCGCCGGCGCGTTCGCGAGATTGTTCATCCACACGACGAGCACGCCCACGCCGACGAGCACGACGACAACCGCCACGCTGATCCAGATCGCGAACCAGTTACGGCCCTGCCGAGCTTGCGCCATCATCCCTGCATCCTCTCGTGCCCTCAGGCGATCGGTACCGGCACGACACCGAAGGGCTCCAGGCCCGCGGCGCCACCGTCGGGTGCCGTGAGCACCCAGACTCCTCCATCGTGCACGGCGACACTGTGTTCCCAATGGGAACCGGCGGTGCCGTCGAGCGTGGAAACCGTCCAATCGTCGTCCTCGACGAAGGTGGCCTGATCGCCGATGACGACCATCGGCTCGATCGCGACGACGAGTCCGGGGCGCACTTCTGCTCCCCGCTCGGCGGTCGCGTAGTTGAAGACGGTGGGCGCCTCGTGCATCCGCCGCCCGATGCCATGCCCGACGTAGTCGCGCAGAATGCCGTACGGCACCGCGCCGGGAGAGTTCGCGTCGATGTACGCCTCGATCGCCGCGCCCACCTCACCCAGATGTTGAGCGGATGCGAGGGATGCGATGCCCGCCCACAGCGATCCCTCCGTCACGCGCGAGAGCTGCTCGCGCTCGGCGACGACCTCGGGACGCGTGGGATCGGGCAGGACGACCGTGAACGCCGCATCGCCGTTCCATCCCCGGAACTCCGCGCCGGCGTCGATCGAGAGGATGTCGCCGGGCTCCAGCATCCGATCCGACGGAATGCCGTGCACGACCTGCTCGTTGACCGACGCGCACACCGTGTGTCGGTAGCCGCGGACGAGCTGGAAGTTCGAGCGGGCGCCGGCTGCGCGGATCACGCGATCCGCCTCGGCGTCGAGCTGCGCCGTCGTCACGCCGGGCGCGACGAGCGCACGCACGGCGTCGAGCGCCGCCGCGGTGATGAGCCCCGGTTGCACCATCGCGCGCAGGTGGGCGGGCGACTTGTAGATCGAGCGGCGCAGCGCCACGTCCACCGCCCGCGTCAGGAACCCGCGACGATGCCGCGGGCGCGGAGCGCCGCGACGATGCGGTCGGTCACCGCATCCAGCGATCCGACGCCGTCGATCGTGTCGACGAGTCCGTGGCCGCGGTACACCTCGAGGATCGGCGTCGTCTCGCGCTCGTAGATGTCCAGGCGCTTGGCGATGACCTCGTCGGTGTCGTCGGTGCGCCCCTCGATCCGGGCGCGCTCGGCGAGACGGGAGATGCTGACCTCACGCGGCACGTCGAGGTTGATGACGGCGGTGAGGGCTTCGTCGCGGGGGGCGAGGAACTCGTCGAGCAGACCGAGCTGGCCGAGGTTGCGCGGGAAGCCGTCCAGGAGGAAGCCCTGGCCCGTGTCGCCCTGGTTCAGGCGGTCGCGCAGCAGCGCGAACGTGAGCTCGTCCGACACGAGGTCGCCCGCCTCGATGACGGCCTTCACCTGCACGCCCAGCTCCGTCTCGTCCTTCACGTGCGCACGGAAGACGTCGCCCGTCGAGATGGCCGGGATGCCGAACAGCTCGGCCAGCCGCGCCGCCTGGGTGCCCTTGCCGGAGCCCTGGGGGCCCACGATGAGCAGGCGGGGTGCCTGTGTGACGGGTTCCGGGTGCTGGGGTGTGTTCGTCATCTCAGGAGCCCTTCGTAGTGGCGCTGCTGCAGCTGCGCGTCGATCTGCTTCACGGTCTCCAGACCGACACCGACGATGATCAGGATGGATGCGCCACCGAACGGGAAGTTCTGGTTGGCACCCACGGTCGCGAGTGCGATCAGCGGCAGCAGGGCGATCAGACCGAGGTAGATCGAGCCCGGCAACGTGATCCGCGTGAGCACGTAGTCGAGGTACTCGGCCGTCGGACGGCCCGCCCGGATGCCCGGAATGAAGCCGCCGTACTTCTTCATGTTGTCGGCGACCTCGACCGGGTTGAACGTGATCGCGACATAGAAGTAGGTGAACCCGACGATGAGCAGGAAGTACACCAGCATGTACAGCGGGTTGTCGCCGGTCGTGAAGTACTGCGCGATCCACGTGACCCAACCGGCGGGCTCTTCGCCGACGGCGGGCTGGTTGAACTGTGCGATGAGCGCGGGGATGTACAGCAGCGACGAGGCGAAGATGACGGGCACGACACCGGCCATGTTCACCTTGATCGGGATGTACGTGTTCGTCCCGCCGTACGTGCGTCGGCCGACCATGCGCTTGGCGTACTGCACGGGGATGCGCCGCTGCGATTGTTCGACGAAGACGACGAGGGCGACGACGACGATGCCGACCGCGAGCACGAGCAGGAACGTCTCGAAGCCGCGGGACTGCCAGATCGCCCACATCGACGAGGGGAACGTGGCGGCGATCGACGTGAAGATCAGCAGCGACATGCCGTTGCCGATGCCGCGCTCGGTGACGAGCTCGGCGAACCACATGATGAGGCCGGTGCCGGCCGTCATCGTGATGATCATGAGGGCCTGCGCCCACCACACCTCGTTCGTCAGCAACTGCTCACACGCGGCGGGACCGCCGGTGCCGAACAGCTGCCCCGAGCGGGCGACCGTGACCAGCGTCGTGGACTGCAGCAGCGCGAGCGCGATCGTGAGGTACCGCGTGTACTGCGTGAGGCGGGCCTGACCGGCCTGGCCTTCCTTGTGCAGCGTCTCGAAGTGCGGGATGACCACGCGCAGCAGCTGCGTGATGATCGTCGCCGTGATGTACGGCATGACGCCCAGCGCGAAGATCGACAGCTGCAGCAGCGCGCCGCCCGAGAACAGGTTGACGAGTGAGAGGAGACCCTCCATGCCGCCCGCGGCGTTGACACACTCCTGCACGTTCTGGAAGTCGACGAACGGCGTCGGCACGTGCGCTCCGAGGCGGTAGAGCACGATGATGCCCAGAGTGAACGCGATCTTGCGCCGGAGGTCCGGCGTGCGGAAGATGCGCGCGATTGCGCTGAACAAGAGGGTCCTCCTGAAGGGAAACGCGAGGGCCACGAGAGCGTGCCGTCTACCAGGTTATCCCAGGGCTCTGCCCTGGCTGCGCACGCGTCGGGCCGAAACCCGAACGAGGGGGCCGGACGCATCCGACCCCCTCGTTCAGGGATTACTTGACGGTGCCGCCGGCGGCCAGGATCTTCTGCTCGGCCGAGCCGGAGACCTTGTCCACGGCCACGTTGAGCTTGACGTCGATGTCGCCGTCGCCCAGCACCTTGACCTTCTCGTTCTTACGCACCGCGCCCTTGGCCACGAGGTCGGAGACGGTGACGTCTCCGCCCTGCGGGTAGAGCTCGGCGAGCTTGGCCAGGTTGACCACCTGGTACTCGACGCGGAACGGGTTCTTGAACCCGCGCAGCTTCGGGGTACGCATGTGCAGCGGCATCTGCCCACCCTCGAAGCCGACCTTCACCTGGTAACGGGCCTTCGTGCCCTTGGTGCCGCGGCCGGCGGTCTTACCCTTCGAGCCCTCACCGCGACCCACGCGGGTCTTCGGCTTGTTGGCACCGGGGACCGGACGCAGGTGGTGCACCTTCAGCACGCCGGGGCGCACGACGGTGTCCTGCTCGGCCTTCTTCGGCGCAGCCTTCTTGGCGGGCGCTTTCTTCTCGGCCTTCGCGGTGCTCTCGGCGGCGGCCTTCTTCGTGGCCTTCACCTCGGTCTCCGCCGCCTTGCTTTCAGCCTTCTCGGCCATCAGTCGATCTCCTCAACCTTCACGAGGTGGGCGACGGTCTTGACGTAGCCGCGCGTCTGCGCGTCGTCGGGACGGACGACGGAGTCGCCGATCCGCTTGAGACCGAGGCTGCGCAGCGTGTCTCGCTGGTTCTGCTTCTCGCTCACCTTGGACTTGATCTGGGTCACCTTCAGGCGCTCAGCCATCACGCACCGACCTTCTGCTCACGGGCGGCGGCGGCAGCCTTCGCCTCGTTGCGGATGATGATGCCCGGCACGACCGCGTCGTACTCCAGCCCACGACGAGCGGCGACAGCGCGCGGCTCCTCGAGCTGCTTCAGCGCGTCGACGGTCGCGTGCACGATGTTGATCGTGTTCGACGAGCCGAGCGACTTCGAAAGGACATCGTGGATGCCCGCGCACTCCAGCACGGCGCGGACGGGACCGCCCGCGATGACGCCGGTACCGGCAGCGGCCGGACGCAGCAGCACGACACCGGCAGCGGCCTCACCCTGCACGGGGTGCGGGATCGTGTTGCCGATGCGGGGAACGCGGAAGAAGTTGCGCTTGGCCTCTTCGACACCCTTCGAGATCGCCAGCGGCACCTCGCGGGCCTTGCCGTAGCCGACGCCCACGACGCCGTTGCCATCGCCCACGACGACGAGCGCCGTGAAGCTGAAGCGACGGCCGCCCTTGACGACCTTCGACACGCGGTTGATCGTGACGACGCGCTCGAGGAACTGGCTCTCGTTGCGGTCGCGCGAGTTGCGGTCGCGGTTGGGGTTGCGCTCGCGGCCACCGCGGCGGGGCTCGCGCTCCCGCTCGGTGGTCGCCGCGGCCTCGGCCGGCGCCTCGACGGTGGTCACTTCGGTCTCCTTGTTGTCGCTCACAGGTTCAGCCCCCCTTCACGGGCGCCGTCGGCGATCGCCGCGACGCGCCCCGCGTAGCGGTTGCCACCGCGGTCGAACACGACATCGGTGATGCCGGCCGCCTTCGCACGCTCGGCGACGAGCTCGCCGACCTTGCGCGCCTTCGCGGTCTTGTCGGCCTCCAGGCCCCGCAGGTCGGCCTCGAGGGTCGATGCGGAGGCCACGGTACGGCCCTTGCTGTCGTCGACGAGCTGCACGAACACGTGACGCGCCGAACGGGTGACGACCAGACGCGGACGCGCCTCGGTGCCCACGACCTTCTTGCGCAGGCGCGCATGCCGGCGCGAGCGCGCGACGGACTTCGAGGTAACAGCCATGGTCACTTACCAGCCTTTCCGGCCTTGCGCCGGACGACCTCGCCGGCGTAGCGCACACCCTTGCCCTTGTAGGGCTCGGGCTTGCGAATCTTACGGATGTTGGCCGCCGCTTCACCGACGGCCTGCTTGTCGATGCCGCTGACGGTGAGCTTGTTGTTGCCCTCAACGGTCAGCGTGATTCCGGCGGGAGCGTCGACGACGACGGGGTGCGAGAAGCCGAGGGCGAACTCGACCGACGTGCCCTTCTGCGCGACGCGGTAACCGGTGCCGACGACCTCAAGGCCCTTGGTGTAGCCCTGGGTGACCCCGACGATGTTGTTGTTGATCAGCGTGCGGGTCAGGCCGTGCAGCGAACGCGACTCGCGCTCGTCGTCGGGACGGGTGACGAGCACCTGGCCCTCTTCGACCTTGACCTCGATGGGGTTCGCCACGGCGAGCGTGAGCTCGCCCTTGGGACCCTTGACGGCGACGACCTGGCCGTTCACCTCGACGGTGACACCGGCGGGGATGTCGATGGGAAGACGTCCGATACGTGACATGTCAGATCACCACACGTAGGCGAGGACTTCCCCGCCGACGCCCTTCTGCTCGGCCTGTCGGTCCGTGAGCAGACCGGAGGAGGTGGACAGGATCGCGACGCCCAGGCCACCGAGGACCGTGGGGATCTCGGTCGAGCGTGCGTACACGCGCAGACCGGGCTTGGAGACGCGCTTGATGCCGGCGATCGACCGCTCGCGGTTCGGGCCGTACTTGAGCGTCATGGTGAGGGTCTGGCCGACGCGGGCGTCCTCGACGCTCCAATCGGAGATGTAACCCTCCTGCTTGAGGATCTCGGCGATGTGCGTCTTCAGCTTGGAACTGGGCAGCGACACGGTGTCGTGGTGCGCCGAGTTCGCATTGCGCAGCCGGGTCAGCATGTCTGCGACCGGGTCTGTCATGGTCATGGGTTGTTTCCTTCGTTCATGAGGTTTCGGCTGCCGTTACACGACAGACGACCTTCCATGGATCCCCGCCTGCGGCGCAGACGGGGCGGGGGATCACTGCGGGGCGTCTTCGCTGCGGAAGGGGAAGCCCAGGGCACGCAGCAGGGCGCGACCTTCGGCATCCGTCTTCGCCGTCGTGACGACCGTGATGTCGAAACCGCGGACGCGATCGATCTTGTCCTGGTCGATCTCGTGGAAGACCGACTGCTCCTGCAGACCGAACGTGTAGTTGCCGTGTCCGTCGAACTGCTTGGGCGACAGTCCGCGGAAGTCGCGGATGCGGGGCAGTGCGAGCGACGTGAGGCGGTCCAGGAACTCCCACGCGCGGTCACCGCGGAGGGTGACGTGCGCGCCGATCGCCTGGCCCTCGCGCAGCTTGAACTGCGCGATCGACTTGCGAGCCTTCGTGACGACGGGCTTCTGACCCGTGATCCTGGTGAGGTCGTCGACCGCACCGTCGATCACCTTGCTGTCGCGAGCTGCCTCGCCGACACCGGTGTTCACGACGACCTTGACCAGGCCGGGGATCTGCATGACGTTCTCGTAGCCGAACTCGTCCTGCAGCGCCTTCTTGATCTCGGCGTTGTACTTCTGCTTCAGGCGCGGCTGGATCTTGCCAGCCGGCGCGGCAGTGTTGGTGCTCATTCTCAGAGGTCCTTGCCTGACTTCTTCGCGTAACGGACGCGCACGGTGCGCTTCACGCCGTCCTTCGTGCGCTCCTCGACCCGGTGGCCGACGCGGGTCGGCTTCTTGGTCTCGGGGTCCACGAGCTGGACATTGGAGATGTGGATGGGCGCCTCGGCGGTCTCGATGCCACCGGTCTTCGTGCCGCGCTGCGTCTGGCCGACGCGCGTGTGCTTGGTCACGTAGTTGATGCCCTCGACGATGACGCGGTTCTGCTCGACGAGGACCTCGAGGACCTTGCCCTGCTTGCCGCGGTCGCCGCCGCGCTCGGGCTTGGCGCCCGAGATGACCTGAACCAGGTCGCCCTTCTTGATGTTCGCCATGATCAGATGACCTCCGGGGCCAGCGAGACGATCTTCATGAACTTCTTGTCACGAAGCTCACGGCCGACCGGTCCGAAGATGCGGGTGCCGCGGGGCTCCCCGTCGTTCTTCAGGATGACGGCGGCGTTCTCGTCGAACTTGATGTAGGAGCCGTCGGCACGACGCGTCTGCTTGACGGTGCGCACGATGACGGCCTTGACGACGTCGCCCTTCTTGACGTTGCCGCCGGGGATCGCGTCCTTGACCGTGGCGACGATGACGTCACCCAGTCCCGCGTAGCGACGGCTGGAACCGCCGAGCACGCGGATGGTGAGCAGCTCCTTGGCGCCGGTGTTGTCGGCGACCTTGAGCCGGGACTCGTTCTGAATCACTTCGCCTTCTCCAGAATCTCCACCAGACGCCAGCGCTTGGTGGCGCTCAGCGGGCGGGTCTCGTTGATGACGACGAGGTCACCGATGCCGGCCGTGTTGCCCTCATCGTGCGCCTTGACCTTCGAGGTCCGGCGGATGACCTTGCCGTAGAGGGGGTGCTTCACGCGGTCCTCGACCTCGACGACGATCGTCTTGTCCATCTTGTCGCTGACGACGTAGCCGCGGCGCGACTTGCGGTAGCCGCGGGCGCCCGCGTCGCGGACGTCGTGCTCCGCGTGCTCGTGGCCCGCGACGACGGTCTCCTCGACCTGGTCTGCCTTCTTGGTGGCCATCACTCAGCCTCTTCCTTGGTCTCGACGGGCGCGGCCTCGGCGTCATCCGCCTTCTTGGCCTTGCTCTTCTTGCCCTTCGTCGCCACCTCGGCCGGTGCGGGCGTGGCACGGATGCCGAGCTCGCGCTCACGGATGACGGTGTACAGACGGGCGATGTCGCGCTTGACGGCGCGGATGCGACCGTGGCTGTCGAGCTGGCCGGTGGCCGACTGGAAGCGCAGGTTGAACAGCTCTTCCTTGGCCTTGCGCAGCTCCTCGACGAGGCGCTGGTCTTCGAACGTGTCGAGCTCGCTCGGGCGGAGCTCCTTGGTGCCGATCGCCATTACGCGTCGCCCTCCTCGCGCTTGATGATGCGTGCCTTGAGCGGCAGCTTGTGGATGGCACGGGTCAGGGCCTCGCGAGCGAGCTCCTCGTTGACACCGGCGACCTCGAAGAGGACGCGACCCGGCTTGATGTTGGCGACCCACCACTCCGGCGAGCCCTTACCGGAACCCATGCGGGTTTCCGCGGGCTTCTTGGTGAGCGGACGGTCGGGGTAAATGTTGATCCACACCTTTCCACCACGCTTGATGTGACGGGTCATCGCGATACGAGCGGACTCGATCTGACGGTTCGTCACATACGCGGGCGTGAGCGCCTGGATGCCGAACTCGCCGAAGGAGACCTTCGTGCCGCCGGTGGCCTGGCCGGAACGGCCCGGGTGGTGCTGCTTGCGGTACTTGACCTTGCGGGGGATAAGCATTACGCCGATGCTCCTTCTGCGACGGGTGCCTCGCTGCGGGGGCCACGACGACGGTCACCGCGGTCATCACGACCGCGCGACTTCGGTGCGTTCGCCTGCTCGCGCGCCAGCTCCTTGTTGGTGAGGTCGCCCTTGTAGATCCAGACCTTGACGCCGATGCGACCGAACGTGGTCCGGGCCTCGTAGAAGCCGTAGTCGATGTTCGCGCGGAGCGTGTGCAGCGGCACACGGCCTTCGCGGTAGAACTCCGAGCGGCTCATCTCCGCGCCGCCGAGGCGGCCCGAGACCTGGATCCGGACACCCTTGGCACCGGCGCGCTGCGCGCCCTGCAGGCCCTTGCGCATCGCGCGGCGGAAAGCCACGCGGGCGCTGAGCTGCTCGGCGATACCCTGCGCGACGAGCTGGGCGTCGGCCTCGGGGTTGCGCACCTCGAGGATGTTGAGCTGGATCTGCTTGCCGGTCAGCTTCTCGAGGTCGGCGCGGATGCGCTCGGCCTCGGCGCCGCGGCGGCCGATCACGATGCCCGGGCGGGCGGTGTGGATGTCGACGCGGACGCGGTCACGCGTGCGCTCGATCTCGATGTTGCTGACACCGGCGCGGTCGAGGTTGGTCTGGAGCAGCTTGCGGATCTTGATGTCCTCGGCCACGTAGTCGGCGTAGCGCTGTCCGGGCTTCGTCGAGTCCGAGAACCACCGCGACACGTGGTCGGTGGTGATGCCGAGGCGGAAGCCGTACGGGTTTACCTTCTGTCCCATTACTTGCTCGCCTTCTTCGTAGCGGTGGCCGCGGCGTCGGCGACCTCGGGGGTCGCGACCACGACGGTGATGTGGCTCGTGCGCTTCTTGATCTGGAACGCGCGGCCCTGGGCGCGGGGCTGGAAACGCTTGAGCGTCGTGCCCTCGTCGACGTACGCGTTGCGCACGTACAGGTCCTGCTCGTCCAGGTACTCGCCGTCCTTGTCGGCCTTGACGCGCGCGTTGGCGACCGCCGAGGCGACGAGCTTATAGATCGGCTCACTCGCGCCCTGCGGCGCGAACTTGAGGATGGCCAGTGCTTCCTCGGCCTGCTTGCCCTTGATGAGGGCGACGACGCGACGAGCCTTCTGAGGGGTGACGCGGATGTGCTTCACGCGTGCGATGGCTTCCACCATGTGTCTTTCCTCCTCCTGATCTCTCTCAGATCGCCCCCGCGTCAGCGGCGGCGACCCTTCTTGTCGTCCTTCACGTGGCCGCGGAAGGTGCGGGTGGGCGCGAACTCGCCCAGCTTGTGGCCGACCATGGTCTCGGTCACGAACACGGGGATGTGCTTGCGACCGTCGTGCACGGCGATCGTGTGTCCCAGCATGGCGGGGACGATCATCGAGCGGCGTGACCAGGTCTTGATGACGTTCTTGGTGCCGGCTTCGTTCTGGACGACGACCTTGCGAAGCAGGTGCTCGTCGACGAAGGGGCCCTTCTTAAGGCTGCGAGGCATCTTCCTCTACTCCTACTTGCGCTTCTTGCCGGCGTTGCGACGGCGGACGATGTACTGGTCGCTTTCCTTGTTGGCGTGCCGCGTACGGCCCTCCGCCTGACCCCACGGCGAGACCGGGTGACGACCACCGGAGGTCTTGCCTTCACCACCACCGTGCGGGTGGTCGACGGGGTTCATAGCGACACCGCGGACCGTCGGACGCACGCCCTTCCAGCGCTTGCGGCCGGCCTTGCCCCAGTTGATGTTGGCCTGCTCGGCGTTGCCCACCTCGCCGATGGTCGCGCGGCAGCGCGCATCGACGTTGCGGATCTCGCCCGAGGGCAGACGCAGCTGGGCGTAGGGGCCGTCCTTGGCGACGAGTCGCACCGACGCGCCGGCCGAGCGCGCCATCTTCGCGCCGCCGCCGGGGCGGAGCTCGATCGCGTGGATGACGGTACCGGTCGGGATGTTGCGCAGCGGCAGGTTGTTGCCGGGCTTGATGTCCGCCGACGCACCCGACTCGACGATGTCGCCCTGCGACAGCTTGTTCGGCGCCAGGATGTAGCGCTTCTCGCCGTCGGCGTAGTGCAGCAGCGCGATGCGCGCCGTGCGGTTCGGGTCGTACTCGATGTGAGCGACCTTGGCGTCGATGCCGTCCTTGTCATTGCGACGGAAGTCGATGACGCGGTACTGGCGCTTGTGACCGCCACCGATGTGACGCGTCGTGATGCGGCCCTGGTTGTTGCGTCCGCCCGTCTTGCTCAGGGGGCGCAGCAGCGACTTCTCGGGCGTCGAGCGCGTGATCTCGGCGAAGTCGGCGACCGACGAGCCGCGGCGACCGGGGGTCGTCGGCTTGTACTTGCGAATAGCCATGTTCTCGTCCCTATCCCGACCGTCAGCCGACTGCCGTGAAGATGTCGATGGTGCCCGACTTCAGCGTGACGATGGCGCGCTTGGTGTCCTTGCGCTTGCCGGTGCCGAAGCGGGTGCGGCGGGCCTTGCCGACGCGGTTGATCGTGTTGACCGCGGCCACCTTGACGCCGAAGATCTTCTCGATCGCGAGCTTGATCTCGGTCTTGGTCGCACGGGGGTCCACCAGGAAGGTGTACTTGCCCTCGTCGATGAGCCCGTAGCTCTTCTCGGAGACGACCGGCTTCAGGATGATGTCGCGCGGGTCCTTGTTCACTGCGATCTTCTCGGTGCTCATGCCGAGACCTCCTCAGTGGCGGTCTTCGACGCGACGAACGCGTCGAAGGCGGCCTTGGTGAAGACGATGTCGTCGGAGACGAGCACGTCGTAAGCGTTGAGCTGATCGAACGGCAGCACGTGCACGAACGCGAGGTTGCGCACGCTCAGGTACGACAGTTCGTCGTCGCGGTCGATGACCACGAGCACGTTCTTCGTCGGAGCGACCTCGGCGAGGTACGCAGCGGCCGCCTTCGTGGAGGGCGCGCCGTCGACGACGAACGACTCGACGACGTGGACGCGCTCACCGCGGACACGGTCGCTGAGCGCACCCAGGAGGGCGGCGGCGATCATCTTCTTGGGGGTGCGCTGGCCGTAGTCACGGGGCTTGGGCCCGTGGACGATGCCACCGCCGGTCATGTGCGGCGCGCGGATCGAACCCTGACGGGCGTTACCCGTGCCCTTCTGCTTGAAGGGCTTGCGGCCGGCACCGGAGACCTCACCGCGACGCTTGGTCGAGTGGGTGCCCTGGCGAGCCGCCGCGCGCTGCGCGACGACGACCTGGTGGATCAGCGGAATGTTCATCTTGACGTCGAAGACCGCGGCGGGCAGCTCGACGGAGCCTGCCTTCTTGCCATCGGTTCCCCGCACGTCGAGCGCGAGAGTCGAGTCAGCCATGTGCTCAGGCCCCCTTCACTGCGTTGCGGACGTAGACGATGCGGCCGCGCGCACCGGGGACGGCGCCCTTGACGAGCAGCAGACCCTTCTCGGCGTCGACGGCGTGCACCGTGAGGTTGAGAACGGTCACGCGCTCGCCGCCCATCCGGCCGGCCATGCGCATGCCCTTGAAGACGCGGCTCGGGGTCGAGGATGCGCCGATCGAACCGGGCTTGCGGTGGTTGCGGTGCGCACCGTGCGAAGCGGAGACGCCCTTGAAGTTGTGACGCTTCATGACACCCGCTGTGCCCTTGCCCTTGCTCGTGCCGACGACGTCGACGAGCTGGCCGGCCTCGAACACGCCGTCCACCGTGAGCTCCTGACCGAGTGAGTAGTCGGAAGCGTCCGCCGTGCGGATTTCGGTGACGTGGCGACGCGGGGTGACACCCGCGGCGTCGAAGTGGCCCTCGAGGGGCTTGGTGACCTTGCGGGGGTCGATCTGCCCATAGGCGATCTGGACCGCGTTGTAGCCGTCCTTCTCGGGCGTGCGCACCTGCGTGACGACGTTGGGCGCGAGCTCGATGACGGTGACGGGAACGAGCTTGCCCTGCTCGTTCCAGACCTGGGTCATGCCGAGCTTCGTGCCCAGCATCCCCTTGGAAATCTTGGAGTTGATGTCAGCCATGTCGAACCTCAGAGCTTGATCTCGATGTTGACGTCGGCCGGAAGGTCGAGCCGCATCAGGGAATCGACCGCCTTGGGGGTCGGGTCGATGATGTCGATGAGGCGCTTGTGGGTGCGCATCTCGAAGTGCTCGCGGCTGTCCTTGTACTTGTGGGGCGACCGGATGACGCACACGACGTTCTTCTCGGTCGGCAGCGGCACCGGACCGACGACGGTCGCGCCCGCACGGGTCACGGTGTCGACGATCTTGCGGGCCGAGGTGTCGATGACCTCGTGGTCGTACGACTTCAGGCGAATGCGGATCTTCTGTCCCGCCATTGTCTGCTCACTCTCTTCTCGCGTCATACCTCGGGGGCATCGGACGCACGGCGGCGCACGTTCTGCGCCGGGCACTGTTCTGATGTCAGCCCGGATGCCGGAGCATCCGGGACCGTCGTCTCCCGCACGCGCGCGTGCTGACCGATCCGGAAGGATCTGGGGTGACGTCGGATTGTCTGCTGTTCTGCTGCCCGCGGCCTAGACCCGGGCGGATGCCCTGTCTATGCACTGCCCTGGCAGTGATCCAGCGCACGCGCGAAGGCGTGCCGGAATGTGGAACCTCACTAGTCTACGTGTCGCCCGGGCGTGTCGCAAACCCGCGACGAGACTCACGAAAGATGCCCGCGAAACGCCTTCGGTGCCTCAATTGAGATTGCCCGCGAAACGGTGACCGTGATGGCATGGGAAGTGAGCTGTCGATGCGGTCACGGGCGGAGATCACG
>Ga0182739_1000459_pt1 | contig 53310 bp, 46 predicted proteins | sample eDN5th30CBELigBY_FD_128873 | JGI IMG/M metagenome (GOLD analysis project Ga0182739, IMG submission 128873) | Enriched backyard soil microbial communities from Emeryville, California, USA - eDNA 5th pass 30_C BE-Lig BY (version 2) (version 2) | ecosystem: Environmental > Terrestrial > Soil >... | reverse complement strand
CGTGTCGCTGGGCGCCGACCTCGTCGCGCAGTATGCGATCGGCGACGATCTCGCGCTGACGCCGCTCACCCCCGCGACGGTCGCCGCTCCCGCCGGCAGCGGACCGCGGCATCTGCTGCTGAACGAGGCCGAGGATGCCGTCTACGTCCTCACCGAGTACTCCGGCGAAGTGCTGCACTTCGCCCGCGACACCGGCAGCGGGACACTGGAGCTGCGCGGCGCGGCGAGCGCCGTCGATCCGGACAGGGACCTCGGCCACAGCGCCTTCGGCGCGAACCCCCTGGAGGGTCACCTCATCTGGGGCGCCGACCTCCACTGGGCCGGCGGCGGGCGCCGGATCTGGTGCTCGGAGCGCACGGAGAGCACGCTCGGCGCGGTGTCGGTGGCCGCCGACGGCTCCCTGACGCCGCCGACCGGCTTCACCGTGACCGAGACGCAGCCGCGCGGCTTCGCCGTGAGCCCCGACGGACGCCACCTCGTCGCGGCGGGAGAGAAGTCGACGACCGTGTCGCTCTACGCCGTCGACGGCGACCGGCTCGACCTCCTGCAGCGCGCCGAGACCGGCCGCGGCGCGAACTGGGTGCGCTTCGCCTGACCGCTCGGATCGACGGGGGCGAGGTCAGTCGGCGAGCGGGATCACGTCGAGCCCGCCGTCCGAGTCGACCACGACCAGCACCCGGTGGGCCTGGATGCCGTCGAGGGCCCGGGCAACCGCGTCGGGGCCCAGCGGGACGAAAGCGGTGGCGGAGCCCGGCTCCGCGGCACGCGTCCACCTCGTGACGGCGGCGCCTGTGACCGACGCGATCGTCCGCGCGAGCTCGTCCGCATCGGGGCCGCTCACGAGCACGACGCGGTCGATCGAGCGCGTCGCGGAGGCGGCGGGGGCCGCCGCCCTGTCGCGCCGCCACACGGCGAAGTGGTAGCCGGCGACCAGTCCCGTCGCCAGCAGCAGCCCGAACGGCGCGCGGATGCGCTCGATCAGGCTCTCGCCGCCCGCTTCCAGCACGAACTCGAAGATCCGGTAGCCCACGACCAGCAGCGCGACGATCGCGACCACGGCGCTGACGCCGAACACGACGACGAGATAGACCCTGCGGCCGATCGCCCCGGCTTCTGCCGCCCCGGCCCCTGTCACCGCGGCCCCTGTCGCCCCGGCATCTGCCGAGACCGGGCGCGACCTCCAGGCGAGCCACCACACCGGCGCCCCGACCAGGAGGGCGGCTAGCCCGCCCAGCAGCAGCGAACGCACATCCGTCCCCGCGAGGGGCGACGTGAGGCTCGCGAGGAGTGCGTTCACCACGACGCCGATGCCGGATGCCGCGCCGACGAGCCCCACTCCCGCCTCGACGAGCCGCGCCGATCGGGAGGTGGCCGCCGAGCGGGACTGCGCGATGCGGCGGTGGTACAGCCAGACGACCGCGCCCACGGCGGCCGCCGCCAGCGCGAGCGGCAGCGGATCGAGCAGCCGGCTCCACGGATCGCTCCGATCGAAGGCGGCGCGCAGGCCCACGAACAGCGCGGTTCCCGCCCCGCCGAGCGCGACGACGGCGGGGGCGAGCACGCCGCTGAGCACGAGCATGACGTCGGCGAATCCGCCCTCGCGGGACCGGACGCCCTCGCGCACCCAGTGCCACCACCAGACGAGCGCGCCGCCGACCGCCCAGACGGCGGACTGCGCGACGCCCGTCCACCAGGGAAGCCCTGCCTGCGCCTGCCCGGGCAGGAGCGCCGCGTGGAAGAGTCCGTCGAGGGCGCGCACGGTTCCGGTCGCGCCGACGACGAGACCGTACACCGCGCCGAGCACGAGCGGCACGGATGCCAGCCGGAGCGGGCTCTTGGCCGGATGCGCCCACATGAGGCGGTGGACGAGCCACACGGCGAACCACGTGACGCCCGTCCCCAGCGCTTCGGGCGACCAGTCGCCGCCGATGAGGGAGGCGAGCATCCCCAGGAGCGCGGTCGTGAACGTCACGAGGGAGACGATCGAGATCGCCGCGAGGTAGAGGCCCCACGCGACCGAAGAGCGGTCGGCGCCGTCGAGGCGGCGCCAGACGAGCCACCAGACGATCACGGCGAGCGGGCCGCCGACGAGCGTGAACGCGAGGGAGAGCGCGAGCCCGCCCGTGCCGCCGAGGTCGGGACGCGTCTCGAACAGGCGGCCGAGCAGACCGCTCACGCCGGTGGCCGCGACGACCACCAGCACGAACAGGATCGTGAAGACGATCAGCCGCCGCACGGTCCCCTGGGCGCTGCGGGGCGCCGCCGCGGGTGCGGCGCTCACGACGCGGACTCCGAGCAGATCGCGAACTGCCAGGGCGCCCGGTCGATGAGCCACGCGTCCCCGCTCCGCACGAGCCGGAAGGTCTCGTCGGACTGATACTCGGACGGTCCGAACAGGCCGCCTCCGGCGGTCGTGATGACGGAGACCTCGACATCCGCCCTGTCTCCGCGCTCGGTCGTGGCGGTGAGCGTCACACGGACGTCGTCGAGCGAACCGGGGTCGATCTCGTCGCAGTCGTCCGCGACCGCAGGCGGCAGGTAGCGTGCCGCCTCCTCCCGGTCGCCCGCGATGACGGCGTTGGTGTAGCGCTGCACGACGCCCGCGGGCGTCGACTCGTCGAGAGGCTCGCCCGCGCCGCGCGCGAAGACGACGACGAGCGCCACGATCACGAGGGCGGCGACGGCCGCGAGCACGATGAGGAGCGTCCGGTCGGGCGTGCGTCTGGGGGTGTCCATACCGCCATCATGGCGGCGAACGCCCCCCGGTGCGAGCATCCGGCCGTCGGCGCGGGTCAGGCGCCGAAGCCCTCGGCGATGAGCTCGATGAGCTCCTCTCGCTCCTCGACCGACAGGAACGCGCCGGCGGCGGCGTTGAGCTGGAAGGCCTCGAGGTCCTCGAGCGTGTAGTCGAAGGTCTCAGCCAGCAGCGACAGCTCCCGCGTGAGGGACGTGCGGCTCATCGTGCGGTTGTCGACGTTGACCGTGACCGAGAACCCCAGCTGGTACAGCAGATCGAACGGGTGGTCCTCCAGGCCCGTGCCCCAGGACGCGATCGCTCCGGTCTGCAGATTCGACGACGGCGAGAGCTCCAGCGGGATCTCCCGGTCGCGCACCCAGCGGGCCAGGTCGCCGAAGCGCACCTGCACCTCCTCGCCGCGCGTGGAGACCACCTCGAGGTCCTCGGCGATCCGCACGCCGTGACCGAGGCGCAGCGCCCGCCCGTCCAGCAGCGCCGAGCGGATGGAGTCGAGTCCCGCCGCCTCGCCCGCGTGGACGGTCACCGGGAAGAACTCGGATGCGAGGTAGTCGAACGCGGCGCGGTGGTTCGAGGGCGGGAAGCCGTCCTCGGGACCGGCGATGTCGAAGCCGACGGCTCCCCGTCCGCGGAACGCGACGGCGAGCTTCGCGATCTCCAGCGACCGGTCGGTGTGGCGCATGGCCGTGACGAGCTGCCCGACACGGATGTCGTGACCGCGCGACTCCGCCGCCTCCTCACCTGCCTCGATGCCCTCCTGGACGGCCTCGACCGTCTCTTCGAGCGACAGCCCGGATGCCAGGTGCTGCTCGGGCGCCCAGCGGACCTCGCCGTAGATGACCCCGTCGGCGGCGAGATCCTCGACGAACTCCTTCGCGACACGGCGAAGGCCCTCGCGGGTCTGCATGACGGCGGTCGTGAGGTCGAACGTCTTCAGGTACTCCACGAGAGATCCGGAGTCGCTCTGACCTTCGAACCAGTCGGCGAGGTCGTCGGCGTCGGTCGAGGGCACGTCGAGTCCGATGTCGCCTGCGAGCTCGATGATCGTCTGCGGACGCACGGCCCCGTCGAGGTGATCGTGCAACGAGACCTTGGGCAGTGAGCGGAGCGAGACTCCCTGCAGCTTCGCGTCGCCGTGCTGGTCGATGGCCATGGTTTCTCCTCTGGGGGCGGGGGCGGCCCTTCGACAAGCTCAGGGACCGAGGTGTTTGGTCAGGCCCCTCGACAAGCTCAGGGACCGAAGGGTGCGGATCAGGCGGTGATGCGCTCGAGGACGAGCGGTGCGGATGCCGGCGCTTCCGCACCGACCTCCCATGCACCGTCGAGTGACTCCAGCGCACGGTCGAAGCGGCTGTCATCCTCGGCGAGCAAGGTGAACACCGGCTGACCGGCGCGCACCGCATCACCCGGCTTGACGTGCAGATCGATTCCTGCGGCGTGGATCACGGGGTCCTGGGCGCGGGCGCGTCCGGCCCCGAGGCGCCAGGCGGCGACGCCGAACGGCAGCGCCTCCATCCGCGAGACGATGCCGTCCGCCTCCGCCGTGACGGTGTGCGTCTCGCGCGCGACGGGCAGCGCCGCGTCGGGGTCGCCGTCCTGCGTCCGGATCATGTCGCGCCACGCGTCCATCGCGCGGCCGTCCTGCAGCGCCGCCTCGACGTCGGCGTCTGGCTGGCCGGCGAGGGCGAGCATCTCGCGGGCGAGGGCGACCGTGAGCTCGACGACGTCGGCGGGACCTCCGCCTGCGAGCACCTCGACCGACTCGCGCACCTCGTTGGCGTTGCCGATCGCGAGCCCGAGCGGCGTGTTCATGTCCGTGAGGAGGGCCGTGGTCGCGACGCCCGAGTCGGTGCCGAGGGCGACCATCGTGCGGGCGAGCTCGCGCGCCTTGTCGACGTCGCGCATGAAGGCACCCGAGCCGAACTTGACGTCGAGCACGAGCGAGTCGGTGCCCTCGGCGATCTTCTTCGACATGATGCTCGACGCGATGAGCGGGATCGCCTCGACCGTGCCCGTGACGTCCCGCAGCGCGTAGAGGCGCTTGTCGGCGGGCGCGAGGCCCGAGCCCGCCGCGCAGATGACCGCACCCACATCGCGCAGCTGCGCGAACATCTCGTCGTTCGACAGCGCGGCCCGCCAGCCGGGGATCGACTCCAGCTTGTCGAGCGTGCCGCCCGTGTGGCCCAGGCCGCGGCCCGACAGCTGAGGCACGGCGACGCCGAAGGATGCCACGAGCGGCGCGAGCGGCAGGGTGATCTTGTCGCCGACGCCTCCCGTGGAGTGCTTGTCGACCGTCCGCTTCCCGAGGCCCGCGAAGCTCATCCGCTCGCCGGAGGCGATCATGGCATCCGTCATGACGCGGATCTCGTCGCGCGTCATGCCGTTGAGGAGCACCGCCATCGCGAACGCGGCCATCTGCGAGTCCGCGACGTACTCGCGCGTGTACGCGTCGATCATCCAGCGCAGTGCGTCTTCGGGGACGGCGCCCCCGTCGCGCTTGGCGCGGATGACGTCGACGGCGTCGAACGGCTCGGTCATCGCGCTGCTCCTCCGGAGACGTGCTCCAGGTCCCGTGGGCCGAAGGCGTCGGGCAGCACCTCGTCGATCGTGCGGATGCCCGACACGGTCTCCAGCAGCATCCCCGGCAGTGAGAACTCGTACAGCAGCTGGCGGCAGCGGCCGCACGGCATGATCGTCTCCCCGTCGTTGTTGACGCACACGAACGCCACGAGCTGGCCGCCGCCTGACATGTGCAGGTCGCCCACGAGGGCGCACTCGGCGCACAGCCCGACGCCGTAGGAGGCGTTCTCGACGTTGCAGCCGGACACGATCCGGCCGTCGCTCACGAGCGCCGCGGCCCCCACGCGATACCGCGAGTACGGCGCGTAGGCGCGCTGCATGGCCTCGGTGGCCACGTGGCGCAGCTGATCCCAATCGATGTCGGTCACGTCGCTCACCCCTTGATGTACGGCTTTCCGGATGCCGCCGGTCCTCTGATCTGTCCCGCGAAGCCCGCGACGGCGAGGATCGTCACGACGTAGGGCAGCATCAGCATGAACTCGCTCGGGATCGGCGTCCTGAGCACCGTCAGCAGGTTCTGCAGGTTCGTCGCGAAGCCGAAAAGGAGTGCCGCGAGCGTCGCGCGGATGGGATCCCACCGGCCGAAGATGACGGCGGCGAGCGCGATGAAGCCCAGGCCCGCGGTCATCTCCTTGCCGAACTGCGGCACCGAGACGAGCGTGAAGTACGCGCCGCCGATGCCCGCGATGGCGCCGGCGAGCGACACGTTCCAGAACCGCGTCATGTCGACCTTGATGCCGACGGTGTCTGCCGCCTGCGGGTGCTCGCCGACGGCGCGGACCCGCAGGCCCCATCGCGTGCGGTACAGCCCCCACGCCACCAGGAACACGGCGACGAACATGAGATAGACGATGAACGTCTGGTTGAACAGGACAGGGCCGATGATCGGGATGTCGCTCAGCAGCGGGATGTTGAGGCGCTCGAAGCGGACCGGCCGGTTCAGCTGCTGCTCGTTCGGCACGAGCAGGGCGCCGTAGAGGAATCCGGTGAGGCCGGTGACCAGCACGTTGAGCACGACGCCGACGATGACCTGGTCGACGAGGTACTTGATCGCGAAGGCCGCCAGGACGAAGGCGACGAGCACGCCGCCGATCATCGCGCCCACGAGCCCGACGAACGGGTTGCGGGTGATGCTCGACAGCAGAGCGGCGGAGAACGCGCCCAGCAGCAGCTGCCCCTCGATCGCGACGTTGACGACTCCGGCGCGTTCGCCGATGACCCCGCCCAGGGCGCCGAACACGAGCGGCACGGAGAGCGAGACGGCCCCGAACAGGAGGCTCGTGACCGGCACCAGTCCGCCGGCGGCGGCCCACACGAGGAAGGCGAACACGCCCAGGACGCCGAACACGATCGTGAGCCACAGGGCGGGCCTGCGGTACGACCACGCGTCCCAGAATGCCCACAGCGTCAGGACGACGAGCACCGCGAACAGCAGCCAGCAGGTCGGCGCGGTCGGAAGTCCCACCTCCGGGAGGGCGATGGCCGACGACGCGTCGCCGAGCCGGAAGGTCGAGGTTCCCGACCGCGGGACGAACAGGAACAGCGCGCCCAGCAGGAGGGTCACGATCGCGAGGACGATCGGCACCTTGAAGTGCCGCTCGCGGACGGTCGCCAGCTGGACGGTGCCGTCGGCGGCTTCGGCGGGAGCGAGCGCGGTCATGCGGTCACCGCCTTCTTCGCGGCCTTGGCTCTCGCCTTGGCGGCCTTCTCGGCGTCGGTCTTGGGCAGGAAGAACACGGCCCGCAGCAGCGGCGGCGCCGCGATGAACAGCACGATGAGGGACTGGACGACGAGCACGATGTCGACCGGGATCCCCTGCGCCTGCATCGAGAACGACCCCGCCTTGAGGGCGCCGAACAGGATGCCGGCGGCGAACGTCCCCCATGCCCGGCTGCGGCCGAGGAGGGCGACGGTGATGGCGTCGAATCCGATTCCCGCGTCGATCGTGGCACCGAAGCCCGTCGTCACCGACCCCTGGATCTGGTTCATCGCCGCCAGGCCCGCGAGACCTCCCGCGAAGAGCATCGCGTACACGTAGATGCGCTGGACGCTGATGCCGCCCGCCCGCGCGGCGTGGGGGTTCTCGCCCACGGCGCGCATGCGCATGCCCAGGCTCGAGCGCTCGACGAGCCACCAGACGAAGACGGTCGCGGCGATCACGACGACGAAGCCCCAGTCCAGCTGCGGGAAGGCAGGCCCCAGCAGGTCGGGGAACTGCGCCGTCACGGGAGTCTGCTGCGTCTGCGGCTGGTTGCTGCCCGCCATCTGGAGCAGGCCCGGAGTGCGCAGCATCCACAGCAGGAGGTAGTAGGCGACGTAGTTGAGCATGATCGTCAGGATCACCTCGTGGGCGCCCGTCTTCGCCTTCAGCAGGCCCACGAGTCCGCCCCACAGCGCGCCGCCGACGATCCCCGCGATGAGGGTGATCGGCAGGTGCAGCCACATCGGCAGGTTGAGGTTGAAGGCGAACAGCCCCGCGAACATCGCACCGATCAGCATCTGACCGCGGGCGCCGATGTTGAACAGGCCGACGCGGAAGGCGAGGGCGACGCCCAGCCCCGCGGCGATCAGCGGTGCGGCGAAGCCCAGGGAGTTGGTGATGGGCCGGATCTGGGCGGCGAAGCTCTCGGGCCGCGGGTTGAAGACCGCGCCCCGGAACAGCGCCTCGTAGCCGCCGTACACGGCGCTCCAGATGGCGGCGAACGTGTCGCCGGGGCGGGCGAAGAAGTAGCCTGCCGCGGCCTGGACGTCGGGGTCGGTGAAGGCGATGAGGATGCCGCCGACGATCATGGCGAGCACGATCGCGAGGATCGTCGTGACGGCGCTTCCGCGCAGCAGCTCGCGGATGAAGATCCCGGAGCGGGTGGGCGCCGGCTCCTGGTCCCCCGTGAGCGGGCCTGTGACAGGGGGCAGCTGCTCGGCAGGCGCTCCCTTCGTCGCGTCGTCGGACCCGGGCGTCGTGCCGGTCATGCTGCCACCTCCGGGTCGCTGGCTCCGGCCATCATGAGGCCGAGGGTCTCGCGCGACGTGTCGCCGGGGACGATGCCGACGATCGTCCCGCGGTACATCACCGCGATGCGGTCGGCGAGCGCCGTCACCTCGTCAAGCTCGGTCGAGACGACGACGACGGGCACGCCCGCATCCCTCGTCTCGATGATGCGCTTGTGGATGAACTCGATGGAGCCGACGTCGACGCCGCGCGTCGGCTGGGCCGCGACGAGCAGCTTCAGATCGCGGCTCATCTCGCGCGCGATGACGACCTTCTGCTGGTTGCCGCCGGAGAGCGTCCCCGCGGCGGTGCCGGCGGACTGGGTGCGGATGTCGTACTCGCGGATGCGGTCGCGCGCGAACTCGTCGAGCGCGCCGCGGCGGATCGTGCCGAAGGAGACGAACTCGGGATCGGCGGTGCGGTCGAGGATGAGGTTCTCCGCGACGGAGAACCCGCCGACGAGGCCGTCCTCGGTGCGGTCCTCGGGGACGAATCCGACGCCCTCGTCGAGGATCGCGCGGACGCTCCTGCCCGTGAGCTCCGTGGCGCCGAGGGTGATGGTCCCCTCCACGCGCGCGGCGAGGCCCACGATCGCCTCGACGAGCTCGGTCTGCCCGTTGCCCTGCACACCCGCGATCGCGAGCACCTCTCCCGGGCGCACGTCGAAGCTCACGTCGTCCACGACGACGGCGCCCGCGGGCGTCAGCACGCGCAGGTCCCGGATCGACAGTCCGCCCTCGCCGAGGCTCGGCGCGTCCTTGTGCACCGTCAGCTCCACGGCGCGTCCGACCATGAGGGAGGCCAGCTCCGTGTTCGACGCAGTGGGCGACGCCTCGCCGACGACCTTGCCGAGCCTGATGACGGTGATCCGGTCGGCGACCTCGCGCACCTCGCGCAGCTTGTGCGTGATGAACACGATCGCCGTGCCCTCGTCGCGCAGCTGGCGCATGATGTCCATCAGCTCGTCGGTCTCCTGCGGGGTGAGCACCGCCGTGGGCTCGTCGAACACGAGGACCCTGGCGTCGCGGGAGAGCGCCTTGATGATCTCGACGCGCTGCTGCACGCCGACGGGCAGATCCCCCACGATCGCGTCGGGATCGATCTGGAACCCGAACCGCTCTGCGAGCTCGCGCACGCGCTGCCGCGCCGCGCCGAGGTCGAGGCGGCCGAGGCCCTTCGTGTCCTCGTGCCCGAGCATGACGTTCTCGGCGACAGTGAAGACGGGGATCAGCATGAAGTGCTGATGCACCATGCCGATGCCGGCGGCCATGGCATCGCCGGGCCCCCGGAAGTGCTGGACGTCGTCGTCCAGCAGGATCTCTCCCTCGTCGGCCTGGTACAGGCCGTAGAGGACGTTCATGAGCGTGGACTTCCCGGCGCCGTTCTCGCCCAGGAGAGCATGGATCTCCCCCGGCTGGACCACGAGATCGATGTGGTCGTTGGCGACGAGGCTGCCGAATCGCTTCGTGATTCCGCGGAGCTCGAGCTTCATAATCTGCACCCTATCCGTGCCCGCCTGCCGCGCGGGAGGGGCGGGAGGCGATCGCTTCCGAGACGAAACTCGGGGCGAGCCGCGGCAACCGCAGCCCGCCCCGAGCGTGATCGGATCAGATCACGGGGAGTTGGTCGACTCCACCTTGATGTCACCGGCGATGATCGAGGCCTGCAGGGCCGCGATCTCGTCCACAAGGCCGTCGGGCAGCTGCGACTCGAAGTCGTGGAAGCTGGAGAGCTTCACGCCCTCGTTCTCGAGCGTCCCGACGTAGGGCGCCGGGTCGAACGAGCCCGCGGCCGCCGCGATCGTGGCGTCGTAGACGGCGACGTCGATCGCCTTCATGATCGAGACCAGCGTGATGTCGGCGACGCTGTCGTCGGCGACGGCGAGGTCGCTGTCGACGCCGAGCATCAGCGTGTCCTTGCCGCTGTCAGCGATGGCCGCAGCAGCGCTCTGGTAGATCGGGCCGCCGACGGGGAGGATGACGTCGACGCCCTGGTCGAGGACCGAGTTCGCGGTCTGCTTGGCGGTGTCGTTCGCGTCGAAGCCGCCGGTGAAGGCGCCCTCCTGCGAGGCGGCGTCCCAGCCGAACAGCTCGACGCTGGCGCCCTTGTCCTCGTTGTACTTGTCGACGCCGAACTCGAAGCCGTCCATGAACACGGCCACCGACGGGATCTGCATGCCGCCGAAGGTGCCGACCTTGTTCACGCCGCTGGTCGCCGACCATGCCGCCGCCGCGTAGCCGCCGAGGTAGGCGGCCTCCGCCGTGTTGAACACGAGCGGCTTGATGTTCGGTGCGTCGGGCTGGCCGTCGTAGATGGGATTGCCGTCGGCGTCGAGCTGAGTGCCGTCGGCGTAGTCGTCGATGATGGCGAAGTCGATGTCGGGGTTCTGCGTCGCGGCCTCGACGGTCGCGGCGGCGAGCTTGAAGCCGACGGCGACGATGAGCGTGCAGCCCTCGGAGACGGCGGTCGTCATGTTGGGCGCGTAGTCGTTGTCGTTGGTCGACTCGAGCTCGAGGCTCTCGACGCCGAGCTCGGCGACGGCCTTGTCCATGCCGTTCTTGGCGGACTCGTTGAACGACTTGTCGTTCCAGCCGCCGGCGTCGGAGACGAGGCAGGGCTTGAAGCCGTCGACGACGGTCGGGGCCTCGGACTCGGGACCGCTCGAGGGCGTGGTGGTCTCGGGCGCCGACGCACAACCGGCGAGGGCGACGAACATGCTCGCGGCGAGCAGGCCGCCGAGCACTCGCTTACGGGTGGAAATGGTCAACTCTGCCTCCACGGACGAAGACCCGCGGACTTCGCGGGCGTGCGGGATCGAAGTTACCGATTGTGTCGCGGGACTTGCACGCTGAGCAGGGGATTCCGCGGGAAAGGTTACAAAGACGCAATGAACGCGTCACGCATGCGGCATCCTGCTCACCCTTCGACGGGCTCGGGGAGGGGGTGGCGGCGTCAGAGCACGTCGCCGCGGCCGGTCAGCTTCAGCGCGTCGACGACGCCCTTGACGCGCTGGGCGTGCTCGCTCGTGGTCACCAGCAGCGCGTCGGGGGTGTCGACGACGACGATGTCCTTCACACCGATGAGGCTGATGACGCGCGAGGTGTGGCTCACGACGATGCCGCTGGCCGCATCCGAGAGGATGCGCGCGTTCTCCCCCAGGATCGCCAGATCGTTCTTGCGCCCGCCGGAGTTGAGCTTGGCGAGGCTCGCGAAGTCGCCGACGTCGTCCCAGTCGAAGTGGCCGGGCACCACGGCGAGGCGCCCGCGCTCGGCGGCGGGCTCCGCCACGGCGTAGTCGATCGCGATCTTCGGGAGCTTCGGCCACACCCGGTCGACGACGGGGCCGCGGCGCTCCCTGTCGTCCCACGCCTCGGCGAGCTCGATCAGCCCGGCGTGCAGCTCGGGCTGGCTCGCCTCGATCTCGGCCAGGAGCACGTCGGCGCGCGTGATGAACATGCCCGCGTTCCACAGATGGTCGCGGGAGGCGACGTACTGCTTGGCGGTCTCGAGGTCGGGCTTCTCGACGAAGCGCTCGACGAGGGCCGCCTCCGGCGCACCGGACACCGAGAGCATGTCGGCCTTCTTGATGTAGCCGAAGCCCACCGACGGCTCGCTGGGGGTGATGCCGATCGTGCAGATGTAGCCCTCGCGCGCGACGGCGACCGCCTGCTGCACGGCCCAGTGGAACACGGGCAGCACGCGGATGACGTGGTCGGCGGCGAACGACCCGATGATGACGTCGGGATTGCGCCGGTGCAGGATCGCCGCGGCCAGGCCGATCGCGGCCGCCGAGTCGCGCGGCTCGGACTCCAGGAACACGTTCGGATCCGGGATGCCCGGCAGCTGCTCCTCGACGGCGGCGCGGTGGGCGCGGCCGGTGACGACGGCGATCCGGTCGGGACCGGTCAGCGGCTCGAGCCGGTCCCACGTGTCGCGCAGGAGCGAGTGCCCCGATCCGGTGAGATCGTGCAGGAATTTGGGGGCGTCCGCCCGCGACAGCGGCCACAGTCGGCTGCCCACTCCCCCGGCGGGGATCACGGCGTAGAAGTCCTCGATGGGGTCGACCATGACCACGAGCGTACCCGGCGAACGTTCTCCGACCGGAGCCCGAGATATCTCGATATCGAGAGAAAGTAAGGCGAACCTCACTCGCCGCCACCCACCCGCGGGAATAGGATGACACCGCACCTGTGTGCGACGTCGGGGTCGGAATCCCCGGGGATGAAGCAGTTCGCGCCGCTTCAGGTGCCGTTCACACCAAGGGAGGACGACCGTGTCCGCACCGTCACGCGTCACACCGTCGGTAGCCCAGACCACATCCCGGACGCCGCGCGGCACCCTGTACCGCGGCAACGAGGGGATGTGGTCGTGGGTGCTGCACCGCATCACCGGCGTCGCCATCTTCTTCTTCCTGCTCGTGCACATCCTCGACACTGCGCTCATCCGCGTCGCCCCCGAGGCCTACGACGCCGTCATGAGCACCTACAAGAACCCCATCATGGGCATCGGCGAGACCTTCCTGGTCGCCGCGATCGTCTATCACGCCTTCAACGGGCTGCGGATCATCGCGGTCGACCTGTGGCCGTGGGCCACGCGCCACCAGCGCCAGCTGTGGTGGACCGTCCTGGTCGTCTGGCTCGTGACCGTCGGCGGCTTCGCCGCCCGCCACCTGCCGATCGTCTTCTCGAACATCGGAGGCCACTGATGACCGCCGACACCCTCGCCGCGCCCCGCAGCAGCGTCCCTCGCAAGAAGGGCGTCAACCTCGAGAAGTGGGGCTGGATCTACATGCGCGTCTCCGGCGTGCTGCTCGTGGTCCTCATCTTCGGGCACCTGTACTTCAACCTGCTGCTCGGCGACGGCATCCACGGCATCAACTGGGGATTCGTGGCGGGCAAGCTCGCCGATCCGTTCTGGCAGTGGTGGGACATCCTGCTGCTGTGGCTCGCGCTGATCCACGGCGCCAACGGCATGCGCACGATCGTGAACGACTACGTGACCGGTCAGACGGCGCGCAGAGTCCTCATCTGGGCGCTGTGGGTGGCCGCGGGGCTGCTCATCCTCCTGGGCACGCTCGTGGTGTTCGCCTTCGACCCCTGCAACGGGGTCACGTCGGACAGCATCTTCTGGGAGCAGTGCCAGAACCTGCCCGCACCCCGCATCTGACCGAGCAGACAGAGACCTAAGGCATCAGCTGACGTGAGCACGCAGACCGCAGACACCGTCGTGAAGGACGGCGTCCACTACCACCAGTTCGACATCGTGATCGTCGGCGCCGGCGGCGCAGGCATGCGCGCGGCGATCGAGGCAGGACCCGGCGCGAAGACCGCCGTCATCACGAAGCTCTACCCGACGCGCTCGCACACGGGCGCCGCGCAGGGCGGCATGGCGGCGGCCCTCGCCAACGTCGAAGAGGACTCGTGGGAGTGGCACACCTTCGACACCGTCAAGGGCGGCGACTACCTCGTCGACCAGGACGCCGCCGAGATCCTCGCCAAGGAGGCGATCGACGCCGTCATCGACCTCGAGAACATGGGTCTGCCGTTCAACCGCACCCCCGAGGGCAAGATCGACCAGCGCCGCTTCGGCGGGCACACGGCAGACCACGGCAAGACCCCCGTGCGCCGCGCATGCTACGCCGCCGACCGCACGGGCCACATGATCCTGCAGACGCTGTTCCAGAACTGCGTCAAGCTCGGCATCAACTTCTTCAACGAGTTCTACGTGCTCGACCTCATCACCGTCGGCGAGGGCAAGGACACCCAGGTCGCGGGCGTCGTGGCCTACGAGCTGGCCACCGGCGACCTGCACGTCTTCCAGTCCAAGGCCGTCATCTTCGCCACCGGCGGCTTCGGCAAGATCTTCAAGACCACCTCCAACGCACACACCCTCACCGGCGACGGCGTCGGCGTCATCTGGCGCAAGAAGCTGCCGCTGGAGGACATGGAGTTCTTCCAGTTCCACCCCACCGGCCTGGCAGGACTCGGCATCCTGCTCACCGAGGGCGCCCGCGGCGAGGGCGCGATCCTGCGCAACGCGTCCGGCGAGCGCTTCATGGAGCGCTATGCGCCCACCATCAAGGACCTCGCACCCCGCGACATCGTCAGCCGCTGCATGGTGCAGGAGGTCGCAGAGGGCCGCGGCGCCGGGCCCCACCGCGACTACGTGCTGCTGGACTGCACGCACCTGGGCGCCGAGGTGCTCGAGACCAAGCTCCCCGACATCACCGAGTTCGCGCGCACCTACCTGGGCGTCGACCCCGTCGTCGAGCCCGTGCCCGTCATGCCGACGGCGCACTACGCGATGGGCGGCATCCCGACCAACAACAACGCCGAGGTGCTCAGCGACAACACGTCCGTCGTCCCCGGCCTCTACGCCGCGGGCGAATGCGCGTGCGTCTCGGTGCACGGCTCGAACCGCCTGGGCACCAACTCGCTCCTGGACATCAACGTCTTCGGCAAGCGCGCCGGCCGCAACGCCGTCGAGTACGTGCAGACGGCCGACTTCGTGCCGCTGCCGGAGGATCCCGCCAAGGACGTCCGCGACATGCTCGAAGGGCTGCGCGAGAACGCCGGATCGGAGCGCATCGCCGTCCTCCGCAAGACACTGCAGGACGAGATGGACCGCAAGGCCCAGGTGTTCCGCACCGACCAGTCGCTCGCCGAGGTCATGGACGTCATCGCCGACCTGCGCGAGCGCTACAAGAACGTCCACGTCGACGACAAGGGCAAGCGGTTCAACACCGATCTGCTCGAAGCCGTCGAGCTGGGCTTCCTCCTCGACATCGCCGAGGTCGTCGTCGTCACCGCCCGCAACCGCAAGGAGAGCCGCGGCGGCCACATGCGCGACGACTACCCCACCCGCGACGACGAGAACTACATGCAGCACACGATGGCCTATCTGTCGGGCGACGCGCACTCGTCCCACCCCGAGGATCACATCCGCCTCGACTGGAAGCCCGTCGTCTTCACGAAGAACGAGGCCGGCGAGCTGCGCTACCCCCCGCTGGAGAGGAAGTACTGAGATGACGCTCGTCGCCGATGCTCCGGAGACCGCGAACGACACCGGCATCCAGTCGTTCCTCGTCACCTTCATCATCCGCCGCTTCGACCCGGAGCTGGACACCGAGCCGCGCTGGGTCGACTACGACGTCGAGCTGTACTCGACCGACCGAGTGCTGGACGCGCTGCACAAGATCAAGTGGGAGGTCGACGGGTCGCTGACGTTCCGCCGCTCGTGCGCCCACGGCATCTGCGGCTCGGACGCCATGCGCATCAACGGCCGCAACCGCCTGGCCTGCAAGACGCTCATCAAGGACCTCGACATCTCGCAGCCGATCTACGTCGAGGCCATCAAGGGCCTGCCGCTGGAGAAGGACCTCGTCGTCGACATGGAGCCGTTCTTCGCGTCGTACCGCGAGGTCCAGCCGTTCCTCATCGCGAACTCGAAGCCCGAGCCCGGCAAGGAGCGCATCCAGTCGATCGTCGACCGCGAGATCTTCGACGACACGACCAAGTGCATCCTGTGCGCCGCCTGCACCTCGTCGTGCCCCGTCTTCTGGACCGACGGCCAGTACTTCGGCCCCGCCGCGATCGTCAACGCGCACCGGTTCATCTTCGACTCCCGCGACGACGCCGGCGACGTGCGCCTCGACATCCTCAACGACAAGGAGGGCGTGTGGCGCTGCCGCACGACCTTCAACTGCACCGAGGCGTGCCCCCGCGGCATCGAGGTCACCAAGGCGATCGCCGAGGTCAAGCAGGCCGTTCTCCGCGGGCGGTAATCTGACGGCGTGACCGAGTCCCCGCCGCCACCGGCCCGCAACGCCGCGGCCGCCGCCCGGGCGGAAGAGGAGCATCTGCGCGCCCGCTGGGAGGTGACGCAGCAGTCCCTGCGGGAACGGTTCGACGCACCGATCTCGCGCGCGACCGAGATCACCCGGCGCACCCTGGCCTGGTTCCCCGTGCGCACCTGGCGGCACTTCCTGCAGCACAACGGGTTCCTCCTGGCGGCGGGCATCAGCTACCAGGGTCTGTTCGCCTTCTTCGCCGCCATCTACGTCGCCTTCGCGGGGGTGGGTCTGTGGCTCGGCGGCAGCCCGGACGCCGTCATGGCGCTCATCGGCATCATCAACGACTACGTCCCGCACCTGATCGCCGTCGACGGCGAGACCGGGCTGTTCACCGTGGCGCAGGTGCAGCAGATCGCGGGCGGCAGCGCCGGCGTCCTCGCCCTGACCGGTATCGTCGCGCTCATCACGGCGCTGTGGACCGCCATCGGGTTCGTGACGTTCGCTCGCCGGGCCGTCCGTGACATCTTCGCGCTGCCGTACGACAACCGCTCCTACGTCCTGCTGAAGGCGCGAGACCTCGTCGCGGCACTCGTGTTCGGGCTCGCGCTCGTCGTGGGCTCGATCCTCATCACCGCCGGGACGTACTCGCTGACCGCGGTGTTCACGTGGCTCGGGTGGAACACCGAGTCGGCGCTGTTCAACGGATCGTTGCGCGTGGCATCCGTCGTCGTCTCCCTCGCCCTCAACTCGGCCGCGCTCGCGGCGCTGTTCTGGTTCCTCACCGGCACATCGCGGCGCTGGCGCACGATCTGGCCCGGCGCGCTCGTCGGCGGGATCGGCATCACGGTGCTGCAGCTCGCCGCGGGACTGCTGCTGGTCTACACGCCGTCGAACCCGCTGCTGGCGACGTTCGCCATCTTCGTCGGGCTCATGCTGTGGTTCCGGGTCATGGGGATCGTCCTGCTCGTGGCCGCGGCCTGGATCGCGGTCGCCGCGAAGGACGAGAAGCTGCCGCTGCTGGAGAAGACGGAGGCCGAGCGCCTGTACGAGGAGCATCAGGCGCTCGTCGTGGCCGCGAAGGTGCGACTGCGCACCGCGGAGGAGGCCTGCGCCACCGCACCGTGGTACCGGGCGTGGGCGGCCGACAGGAACGTGCGGCAGGCGGCAGAAGAGCTCGAGCAGGTGGAGGCGTCGGTCCCTCCGCTGCCGCGGCGGAAGGGCTCACTGCTGGAGTGATCCGGCGCGGGCCGGGATGTCGCACGTGCTCGCTAGGCTCGTCGGGTGACCCGAACCCTGCGCATCGCCTCCGTCAACGTCAACGGCATCCGGGCCGCTGCCCGCAAAGGCATGCTGCCGTGGCTCGAGACCGCGGGCGTCGACGTGCTGACCCTGCAGGAGGTGCGCGCCGAGGCCGCCGACCTCGCCGCCGCCCTCCCCGGCTGGCACATCGTCAACGACGAGGCGCTCGCGAAGGGGCGTGCCGGCGTCGCGATCGCCGCCCGCGAACCGCTCGACATCTGGCGGGTGGAGCTCGGCGACGAGGCTCTGGACTCGAAGGGGCGGTGGGCCGAGGCCGACATCGACATCGACGGCCGGCGGCTGACCGTCGTGAGCGCCTACGTCTTCACGGGCGAGGCCGACACCGAGAAGCAGGTCGCGAAGTACGCCTTCCTCGACGCGATGGAGGCGCGGATGCCGCTGCTCGGCGACCTCGCCGTCATCACGGGTGACCTGAACGTCGGGCATCGCCCGTTCGACATCCGCAACTGGAAGGGCAACGTCAAGAAGGCCGGGTTCCTGCCGCGTGAGCGCGCCTACTTCGACCGGTTCACCGGCGAGGCGGGTGCGCAGATCGAGTGCGTGGACGGCACGAGCGGGCAGGGACTGGGGTGGATCGACATCGGGCGCCGCTGGGCGGGCGAGATCGACGGGCCGTACACGTGGTGGTCCAACCGCGGCAAGGCGTTCGACAACGACACCGGCTGGCGCATCGACTACCACCTCGCGACGCCGCAGCTGGCCGAACGGGTGACCGACTACCGCGTCGTGCGAGCCCCCTCGTGGGACACCCGCTGGAGCGATCACGCCCCCGTGGTGGCCGACTACGCCTTCGGCTCCTAGGTTAGGCGCCCGGGCGGACGGGCGACCGGCATCCGCTCAATAGACTGGACGGGTGAGCAGACCCCGCCTCTATTCCGGAATGCAGCCCTCCGCCGACTCGCTTCAGATCGGCAACTATATCGGGGCGCTCATGCAGTGGCGCGATCTGCAGCAGGCGTACGAGGCGTTCTTCTCCGTCGTCGACCTGCACGCCCTCACCCAGCCGAACGACCCCGCCGAGCTGCGCGAGAAGACCCGCCGTACGGCCGCGCAGTACATCGCGGCGGGCATCGAGCCGTCGAAGTCCACGCTGTATGTGCAGTCGCACGTGTCGGCCCACGCCGAGCTGCAGTGGATCCTCTCCACGATCACGGGTTTCGGCGAGGCCGGCCGCATGACGCAGTTCAAGGACAAGTCGCAGCGCTACGGCGCCGATGCGACCAACGTCGGCCTGTTCACCTACCCGGTGCTGATGGCCGCCGACATCCTGCTGTACCAGACCGACATCGTGCCCGTCGGCGATGACCAGAAGCAGCACGTCGAGCTGACCCGCGACCTGGCTGAGCGGTTCAACTCCCGCTACGGCAAGGCCTTCACTGTGCCGATGCCTGTGATCCAGAAGGAGACGGCGCGCATCTACGACCTGCAGAACCCGACGGCGAAGATGTCGAAGTCGGCGGAGTCGGACGCGGGTGTCCTGTGGCTGCTCGACGACCCGTCGGTGTCGGCGAAGAAGGTCATGCGCGCCGTGACCGACTCCGAGGGCGCCGTCCGCTACGACCGCGAGAACAAGCCGGGCGTGTCGAACCTCCTCGTGATCTACGCGGCCCTGAGCGGCCGGCAGATCCCCGCGATCGAGGACGAGTACGCGGGCCGCGGGTACGGCGACTTCAAGAAGGGCCTCGCCGAGGTGGTCGTGAACGAGTTCGGCCCCGTCCGGGAGCGCGCCCTCGAGCTGCTGGCCGATCCGGCCGAGCTCGACCGCGTGCTGGCGGCCAACGCCGCCCGCGCCGACGAGGTCGCCCAGGCGACGCTCGCCGACGTCTACGACCGCGTCGGCCTCCTCCGCCGCGTGTGACGCGTGCCCACCGCGCATAACTCAGGCACTCAGCCGCGCCACCTCCCGAAACGGCGGCCGTCGGCCACCTCTGCCTGAGTTGTGAGCGGCCACGGCCGGCACCGCACGGAGTGGATGCGCCGAGGAGCGACCGCTCCCTCGTTCGCAATTCAGGCCCAGGAGTCGTCGCGACGCTGCTCCGGACTTGCCGGACAGGCCCCGCCTGAGTTGTGTGCGAACGACCCGAGAACGAGGAGCGGTTCAGGTCAGCGCCGACGCCGAGGCCGATGTGCGGCCACGAGTCCACGGACGGCGGCGAGCACCCGCTCGCGGTCGTAGAACAGGTCTTCGGCCAGCGGCCGCAGGGTAACGAGGCCGAGACGGGCGGCGGCGAGGTCGCGGCGGCGATCCTGGCGCTGCTTCTCCCAGCCTTCGTGGTGAGCCTTGCTGTCGCACTCGACGACCAGCCATCCCTCGACGAGGAAGTCGACTCTCCCCACGCCCTCGATACGGACCTGGGTCTCGTACGCGACGCCGAGCTGTCGCAGAAGCAGTCGCATGAACGTCTCGGTCCCTGCTTCCGCGCTGGCGTCGGCGAGGCGCAGGATCACCCGGAAGCGCGAGGGCAGGGCGGCGAAGACATCGCGTACCTCTACCTCGGTCAGCAGACCCAGGTGGAGGACGCTGTCGACCGTCGCCACGGCGGAACGGGTGTCCTGGCAGCGGATCGCCTGCGCCAGGGCATCCGCGATCGAAACGGTCCCGAGCGTGCAGTCGCCCGATTGCAGAGGCCACGAGTGGAGTGCGAGCCGCGCTCGGTCGCGGACGTCGAGCGGGCTCCCCCGGTCGTCGGGAGACCGCATCCGCGACATCGACCTCTCGAGGTGGAGGTGCAGACGCGCGGAGTCGAACACGAAGACTCCGAAGAGCTCCAGGAGCGAGACGCACGCCAGGCGACCGCCCACGCGCACCGCGCGGTCGATGCCCCCGGCCGGAGCCCACATGTAGCGGTCGCGTCGCACGCGAATCAGTTCGCCGCGCTGCACCGCTGCCGTGATCTGTCTCGGACGCAGTCCGCGCTCGATCAGATCTGAACGCCGAAGCACCTCCCTGTCACTCCGGATCCCGTCTGTCACCCGGGTCACTCTCACAGGCCGCTTCGCTCCGTGGACCGTCACCGGACCGATCTGTGGACAACCGATCCGGTCCCCTGCCTGTGGAGGAACCGCCGGGGCAGCCACAACTCCGGCTGACCGTCGCCTCCAGGCGCCCTGCGGGCTGCGGCGCGACGAATCGCCTGAGTTGCGAACAGGCCGGCGAAGTGGACGCGGCCGCGAGGCGGGTAGGGTCGCAGGATGGAACCGGTCACACTGCGCACGGCGCGGCTGGAGCTGTCGATCCCGGTCGACACCGACGTCGACGCGATCTACGACGCCTGCCAGGATCCGTACATCCAGCGGTACACGACCGTGCCGTCGCCGTACGCGCGGGAGGATGCCGTGGGGTTCGTGGCGAAGGTCGCCGGCTGGTGGGGCGAGGTGAGCGAGACCACGTGGGCCGTCCGCCGCGACGGCACGCTCGCGGGGATGGTCGGGCTCCACCGGCTCGGCAACGGCAGCGGCGAGCTCGGCTACTGGATGGCGCCCGCGTTCCGCGGCCAGGGTCTGCTGACGGAGGCTTCCCGGGCGGTGCTCGACTGGGGCTTCTCGGTCGGAGGACTCGGGCTGGAGCGCATCGAGTGGCGCGCCGTCGTCGGCAACATCGGCTCGGCGCGCGCCGCACGCACACTGGGCTTCCGCTACGAGGGCCTGCTCCGTCGCGCGCTGGCAGGCGGAACGGGCACGCGCGACGACGCGTGGATCGCCGGACTGCTGCGGGATGACGACCGCACGCCGCAGCCGTGGCCGGTGCTCGCCGGATGACGGCACCCCACCGCGAGATGCCCGCGGTGGCAGGATGAGTCCATGCCCGAGATGCCCGAGGTGCAGGGACTCGTCGACTTCCTCGACGGACGGCTCGCCGGCCGCGCGGTCACGAAGGCCGTCGTCGCGAACATCGCCGCGCTGAAGACGTACGATCCTCCGATCGACGCGCTCAAGGGCGCGACTGTGACGGGAGCGAGTCGCCACGGCAAGTTCGTCGATCTGGAGACGGATGCCACGGCGGATGCCGGTGTGCCCCACCTCGTCTTCCACCTCGCGAAGGCGGGCTGGCTGCGGTGGTACGACCAGCTGCCGGCCACCGTCATCCGCCCCGGGAAGACGCCGATCGCACTGCGGGTCGGCTTCGACGACGGGTCGGGCTTCGACCTCACCGAGGCGGGGACCAAGAAGTCGCTCGCCGTGTACGCCGCACGCGACCCGCAGGACGTCCCCGGCGTCGCCCGCCTCGGTCCCGACCCACTCGATGCGGGGTTCTCCCGTGACACTCTCGCGCAGCTGCTCGCCGGGCGCCGCACCCAGATCAAGGGCGTCCTCAGGGATCAGTCCATCGTCGCCGGCATCGGCAACGCATACTCGGACGAGATCCTGCACGCCGCGCGCATGTCGCCGTATGCGCTGGCCGCCGGACTCGACGACGCGGAGGTCGACCGGCTCTTCTCCGCGATCCGCGACACGCTCGCCGATGCCGTGGCCGAGGCATCCGGCAAGCCTCCCGCCGAGCTCAAGGACGCCAAACGGCGCGGCATGTCCGTCCACGGCCGCCGCGGACAGGCGTGCCCGGTGTGCGGCGACGAGGTGCGCAGCGTCTTCTTCGCAGACAACAGCCTCGAGTACTGCCCGACCTGTCAGACCGGCGGCAAGATCCTCGCCGACCGGCGACTGTCGAGGCTGCTCAAGTAGCGGCGCACTCTCGATGCGCCCCCGCGGGAGGCGGTGCGATCCTCAGTCGGTCGTGCCCATGAGGATGCGGGCATCCTCGTCGACCCAGTCGATCGACTTCGAGACGGCCTTCTTCCACTGGCGGTAGCGGCGGGCGCGCTCGTCGACGTCCATCCGCGGCTCGAACCGCCGGTCCTCCTGCCACTGGGCGCGCAGCTCGTCGCGGTCGGCCCAGACGCCGACGGCCAGCCCGGCGGCGTAGGCGGCACCGAGGGCCGTCGTCTCCACGACGCGCGGGCGCACGACGGGGATGTCGAGGATGTCGGCCTGGAACTGCATCAGCGCATCGTTGCGGGTCATGCCGCCGTCGACGCGGAGCTCTTCGAGCGGCCGTCCGGCGTCGGCGGTGACCGCCTCGATGACGTCGCGCGTCTGGAACGCGGTCGCCTCCAGCGCCGCCCGCGCGATGTGCGCCTTCGTCACGTAGCGGGTGAGTCCGACGAGCGTCCCACGGGCGTCGGGCCGCCAGTAGGGCGCGAACAGTCCAGAGAACGCGGGCACGAAGTACGCGCCGCCGTTGTCGTCCACGGATGCCGCGAGGGATTCCACCTCCTCCGAGCTGCGGATGATCCCGAGGTTGTCGCGCAGCCACTGCACAAGCGACCCGGTGACGGCGATCGATCCTTCGAGCGCGTACCTCGCGGGCTCGTCCCCGCAGCGGTAGGCGACGGTGGTGATGAGTCCCGCGCGCGAGCGGACGAGCTCGGTCCCGGTGCCGACGAGGAGGAAGTTCCCCGTGCCGTAGGTGTTCTTCGACTCGCCGGCCTCGAACGCGGCCTGCCCGAAGGTCGCGGCCTGCTGATCCCCCAGGATGCCGGCGATCGGCACGCCGTCCAGAACGTCGGGCGATCGGATCTCGCCGACGACCTCCGACGAGGAGCGGATCTGCGGGAGCATCGTCCGCGGAACGCGCCAGATATCCAGCAGTTCGTCCGACCAGTCGAGCGTCTTGAGGTCCATCAGGAGGGTGCGACTCGCGTTGGTGACGTCGGTGACGTGGACGCCTCCGTCCGGCCCGCCCGTGAGGTTCCACACGAGCCAGCTGTCGGGGGTGCCGAACAGCAGGTCGCCGGCTTCGGCCGCGTCGCGCGCGCCGTCGACGTGGTCGAGGATCCACGCGAGCTTCGACGCGGAGAAGTATGCCGCCAGCGGCAGTCCGGTCTGCTCGGCGAAGGCGTCGACGCCGCGGTCGGCGATGAGGCGGTCGATGGCCGGCTGGGTACGCGTGTCCTGCCAGACGATGGCGTTGTGCACGGGCATGCCTGTGCGCCGGTCCCACACCATCACGGTCTCGCGCTGATTCGTGACGCCGACGGCCGCGATGTCGGCTGCCGTCAGCCCGGCGTCCTCCAGGGCGTGGGAGAGCACCCATCCGGTGTTGGTCCAGATCTCCTGCGGGTCGTGCTCGACGCGACCGGCGCGCGGGAAGATCTGCTCGTGCTCGCGCTGAGCGCTCGCGACGATGGTGCCGGACGCGTCGAAGACGATCGCCCGCGTCGACGTGGTCCCCTGATCGATCGCGATGACATGACGGGGCAAGGTCGTCTCCTCACTGAGTCGGCGGGCAGGGCGCCCTGCAACGCTATCGCGAGCTCGCGACGGGATGTCCGGGTCCGGCCGCGTGCACCCGCGCGAGGGCGCGGTCCACCTCGGCTGCCTGTGTGGCGGCGTCCCAGCCGAGCACCGACCCCACGACCGCCGCGATCTCGGTCGCCACCTCGCGGTCGGCGTGACCCGTGAACGCGATGGCGGTGCGCCGCTGCAGGAGGTCGTCGAGGTGGACGACGTGCTCGCTGCGGGCGAGATGGCGCAGCTCCCCCGTGCTGTAGGCGGGCAGGGAGCGCAGCGGCTCGTCGTCCTGGCCGAGCGCGGCGGCGACCTCGGCGGCGATCGTGCCGTACCTGTCCAGCAGCACCGACGCGCGTGCGCGCCCGAGGGTCGCGTCGTAGGGGGCGAGCCACTGCTGGCGGGCGCGCTCGGTCTGCGGGTATCCGGCGCCTCCCCCGATGGGAAGGCCCTTCGTGCTGCGGCGGCGCGGGAGCGCGAGGAGTTCGAGCGTACGATCGGCGAGGTGCGCGGCCGAGGTTCGGAATGTCGTCCACTTGCCGCCGACGAGGCTCAGGACCGTGGCACCGGTCTCTCCCGCGAGCGGTTCCGCCTCGATGCGGTAGTCGCGCGAGACGAACCCGGGCGCGAGGTCGCCGTGACCCGGCAGCGGCCGGACGCCGGCGAAGCGGTACACGATCTGGGAGCGGTCGACGGCGATGTCGGGGAAGACCTGGCCGATCAGGTCGAAGAAGTAGTCGACCTCCTTCTCCGTGCACACGATGGGGTCGGCCATGTCGTGTTCGAGGTCGGTCGTGCCCACGAGGACGCGGCCCTTCAGCGGGTAGATCAGCACGATCCGTCCGTCCGAGTGCTCGAAGAACAGCTCGCGGCCGCCGGTCGCCGCCAGCAGCTCCTCGTGCTCCAGCACGATGTGCGAGCCCTTCGTGCCTCCCATGTAGCGCGTCGGGTCGCCGAGGGCGAGGTTGGTGAGATCGGTCCACGGCCCGGACGCGTTGACGACGACGGATGCCGTGAACGAGAACTCGTCGGCGTCATCGCCGGCGCGCCGCAGGACGACCTTGCCGTCGTCGCTGCCGACGGCGGCGGTGTAGTTCGCCACGCGTGCGCGGTCGCCGCCGGCGGCGACGCCGTCACGGAGCACGTCGAGGGCGAGGCGCTCGGGGTCGTGGAGGGAGGCGTCCCAGTAGGTCGCCGTGTACCGGACGTTCGGGCTCAGGCGCGGAAGCTGCTGCAGCGACCGCTTGCGTCCGTGGAACGTGTGCCGCGGCACGGTGCTCTTGCCGAGCAGGCCGCCGCCGCGCGAGAAGGAGTCGTAGATGACCAGGCCGATCTTGATGAGCGCCGCACCGCGCTCGCGCGGCTTGCCGCCTCCGTGCCGGAGGAATCGCAGGGGGGCAGACAGGATGCCGGAGAACGTCGAGTAGATCGGGATCGTGGTCTGCAGCGGGCGGACGTAGTGGGGAGCGATCCTCAGCAGGTCGTTTCGCTCGGTGACCGCTTCGTGGACGAGCCGGAACTCGCCGTTCTCGAGGTACCGGATGCCTCCGTGGATCATGTGGCTGGAGGCGGCGGAGGCGCCGGAGACGAAGTCGGCGCGTTCGACGAGGGCGACGTCGACGCCCTGCAGCGCGAGGTCGCGGAACGTCGCGAGCCCGTTGATGCCCCCGCCGATGATGAGCACGTCCGCATGCGGGCGCGCCCGCAGCGCATCGAATCCGTTCCCGGTCACATCCGGCATCCTGCTCTCCCCCTGTGAGAATCGTCCGCCTTCATGGTCGATCAAGTCGGGCATTGTTGCAAGCCATGTGCACATACGTGCAGAATCGTCGCCATGGCCTTCCACGACCCCCAGCCGAAGCAGCAGGACGCATTGACCGCCGCGCACCTGTACTACATCCAGGGCCACACTATGGAGAGCATCGCGAACGAGCTCGGGACGTCGCGTTCGACCGTGTCGCGACTGCTGTCGTTCGCGCGGGACAGCGGGCTCGTGGAGATCCGCCTGCACTCCCCCCTCGCGGAGCCGCGGCGCATCGAGGCGGCCATCCGCGACCGGTTCTCGATCGCGGCGCACGTCGCACCCGTGCCCGACGGCATCTCCGAGGCCGACCGGCTCGAACGCGTGGCGGCGACCGCAGCGCGGGTCATGGGAGGCTGCGTCGACTCGCACCAGACGATCGGGGTCGCGTGGGGATCCACGATGGCCGCCGTCAGCCGTCACCTGACGCCCAAGGCGACGCGGGACAGCATCGTCGTGCAGCTCAACGGCTCGGGCAACACCCAGACCAGCGGTCTGCTGTACGCGAGCGAGATCCTGCAGCGGGTCGCCCAGGCCTTCGACGCGCGCGTCGAGCAGTTCCCGGTTCCCGCCTTCTTCGACCACGCCGAGACGCGAGAGGCCGTGTGGCGCGAACGCAGCACGGCACGGCTGCTCTCGCTGCAGCGTGCGATGCAGCTCGTCGTGTTCAGCGTGGGCGCGGCCGATGCCGGCGTCCCCAGCCACGTCTACTCCGGCGACTACCTCGACAGGGCGGATCTGCGCTCCCTGCGGGAGGACGGGGCCGTCGGCGACGTCGCGACGGTCTTCTTCCGCGCCGACGGCTCCGACCGCGGCATCCGCATCAACGAGCGCGCCACCGGGCCCACCTTCGCGACGCTGCGGCGCGTGCCGCGCCGGCTCTGCGTCGTCGCGGGACCCGCGAAGCTCGACGCCCTCCGCGGCGCGATCGCTGCACGTCTGATCACCGATCTCGTCATCGACGAGCCGACCGCGCTCGCACTGGCATCCGCCTGAGGGTGGGGACGATGCCGTCACGGAATGAAACGACGTCGGCGGCGTTGAGTACACTCGGAAGCACGATGTGCTCCGGGGTCGGTGAGAATCCGAACCGGCGGTGACAGTCCGCGAGCCCCGCTTCGGCGAGGTTGACCCGGTGGAACTCCGGGACCGACGGTGATGCGGCGCAGTTCAGAACAGAACGGCGTCGCGAGTCCGGATGGGAGGCAGCACAGGTGGTGGGCGTTCGCGCACTCCGCCCGAAGCGGACCTGTCCCGGAGCCCGACCGAAGGACGAGGGATGGCCGCCACCGATCGCGAACGCGACGCGATGTCGCGCGCGCTCGAGATCGCGCGCAACGGCCCCCGCGGCCTGAACCCGCAGGTCGGCGCCGTGCTCCTGGCACCCGACGGCACCACGCTCGCCGAGGGGTGGCACCGCGGATCCGGAACGCCGCACGCCGAGGTCGACGCGCTCTCCCGGGTGCCCGAGGGCGCCGCCCGCGGGGCGACCGCCGTCGTCACGCTCGAACCGTGCAACCACACCGGCCGCACGGGGCCGTGCACCGAGGCGCTCATCTCCGCCGGAGTGGCCCGCGTCGTCTATGCGGTCGACGATCCGGGCGCCCTGTCGTCAGGAGGCGCGCAGCGACTGCGGGCCGCCGGGATCGACGTCGAGCCGGGAGTGCTCCGCGCCGGCGGGGAGGCGCTGCTGGACAGCTGGCTCGCCGTCCAGCGCCTCGGCCGCCCCCACGTCACCGTGAAGTGGGCGCAGTCGCTCGACGGCCGCGCGGCCGCCGCCGACGGCACGAGCCAGTGGATCACCGGGCCGTCGGCGCGCGCCGACGTGCACCGCCGGCGCAGCGAGGCGGACGCCATCCTCGTCGGCACCGGCACGCTGCTGGCCGACGACCCCGCGCTCACGGCGCGACACGAGGACGGGACCCTGTACGACAGCCAGCCGCGCCCCGTCGTCGTCGGCGTCCGCGCGATCCCGCAGGAGTCCCGCGTGCGCCGGCACCCGCTGCCGCTCATGCAGGACGAGGGCGACGACCTGCCCGACCTCCTCGACCGGCTGCGTGAGCTCGGCGCGCACCGCGTCTTCGTCGAGGGCGGCCCGGCGCTGGCCAGCTCGTTCGTGCGCGCAGGACTGGTCGACGAGGTCCTCGCCTACATCGCGCCGACGCTGCTCGGCGGCGACCGCACGGCGATCGGCGACATCGGGGTCGGCACCATCGACGAGCAGCTCCGCCTCAGAATCGCCGCCGTCGAGCGGCTCGGCGACGACCTCCTGATCGTGGCGCGGCCGGCGCACGACACCCCGGACGCCCCGACAGCAGAGGAAGGATCCTGATGTTCACGGGAATCATCGAGGAGCGCGGAGTCATCACGGGGATCGAGCCCTCGGGCGACGGCGCGCGGCTCACCGTGCGCGCGCCCCTCGCGGTGTCGGACGCCGGCCGCGGCGACTCCATCTCCATCGGCGGCGTGTGCCTCACCGTCACCGACCGGGGCGAGGACTGGTTCACCGCCGACGTCATGAAGCAGACGCTCGACGTCTCGACGCTCGGCGCACTCGGCACCGGCGACGAGGTCAACGTCGAACGCGCCCTCGGCGCCCACGCACGCCTGGGCGGCCACATCGTGCAGGGGCATGTCGACGGCACCGGAGAGGTGCTCGAGGTGCGACCCGGCGCGCAGTGGCGCGTCATCCGCGTCGGGATGCCGGCCGCCCTCGCCCCGCTCGTGGTCGACAAGGGATCGATCGCACTGCAGGGCGTCTCGCTGACGGTGTCCGCGGTGAGCGCGGCCGACCCTTCGACAAGCTCAGGGACCGGGGGGACAGGCTCAGGGACCGGGGGGACAGGCTCAGGGTCCGGGGGCGGGGGGAGGCACTGGTTCGAGGTGTCGCTCATCCCCGAGACGCTCGACCGGACGACCCTCGGCGCGCTCGCACCCGGCGACCGCGTCAACCTCGAGACCGACATCATGGCGCGGCACGTCCAGCGCCTGCTCGCATTCACCACCACTGAAGAAGGAGGCTCCGCATGAGCCTTTCCACGATCGCCGAGGCGCTCGACGCGCTGCGTGCGGGCCGACCCGTCATCGTCGCCGACGACGAGAACCGCGAGAACGAGGGCGACATCATCCTGTCGGCCGAGCTCGCGACTCCCGAATGGCTCGCCTGGACCATCCGCTGGTCGAGCGGGTTCCTCTGCGCGCCCATGCCCGCCGAGTGGGCCGACCGGCTCGACCTCCCGCCGATGGTGGCGGTCAACGAGGACTCCCGCGGCACCGCCTACACCGTCAGCGTGGATGCCGCCGACCGCGTCTCGACGGGCATCAGCGCCGCCGATCGCTCGCACACGCTGAACGTGCTCGCCGACCCGGCATCCACTCCCTCGTCGGTCATCCGGCCGGGTCACATCCTGCCGCTGCGCGCCGTCGACGGCGGCGTGCGCGAGCGCGCCGGTCACACCGAGGCCGCCGTCGAGCTCATGCGGCTCGCGGGGCTGCAGCCGGTCGGCGCGATCGGCGAGGTCGTCGCGGAGGACGGCAGCATGATGCGGCTGCCGGGACTCATCGAGCTCGGCGAGCGCGAGGAGATCCCCGTCATCACGATCGAGCAGCTCATCGAGCACCTCGACGAGGCGGGGCCGGAGCTCGGCGCGGTCGAGCACGCGCCGCGCAGGCGCGTGAGTCTGCGCGCCGAGGCCCAGGTGCCGACCGCGCACGGGGAGTTCCGCTTCCTCGCCTACAAGGACCGCGTGACCGGAACCGACCACATCGCCGTCGTCTCGGGCGACCTCGCCGAGGACGCGCCGCTCGTGCGCGTGCACTCCGAGTGCCTCACGGGTGAGGCGTTCGGCTCGCTCAAGTGCGAGTGCGGGCCGCAGCTGGATGCAGCGCTCGATGCGATCGAGCAGGACGGCGGCGTCGTGATCTACATGCGCGGACACGAGGGGCGCGGCATCGGGCTCATCAACAAGCTCCGCGCGTACAGCCTGCAGGAGCGGGGCCTGGACACCGTCGACGCGAACCTCGCGCTGGGCCTGCCCGCCGACGCACGCGACTACGCGGCCGCCGCCGGCATCCTGGCCGACCTGGGCGTGGAGCGGCTGCGGCTGCTGACCAACAACACCGACAAGGTCAGCCAGCTTCGCGAGCTCGGCCTCGACATCGTCGAGCAGGTGCCGCTGCTGGTCGGCGTCGGAGTCAACAACCACCAGTATCTGACGACCAAGCGCGACCGCATGGGTCACATCATCGACGCCGACCAGCTGCGCGACGCCCTCGCGCACAGTGAGGAGAGCCGCGCATGAGCGGACACGGAGCCCCCGAGACCCGCCCGGTCGATGCGACCGGGCTGCGCGTCGTCGTGATCGCCGGCCAGTGGCACGACGTCATCACCGACGGCCTCATCGCCGGAGCGGAGCGCGTGCTCGACGCGTCGGGCGCCTCGTGGCGGCTCGTGCGCGTGCCCGGCTCGTTCGAGCTGCCCGTCGCGAGCAAGGTCGCGCTGGATGCCGGCGCGGACGCCGTCGTCGCCCTCGGCGTCATCATCCGCGGCGGCACGCCGCACTTCGAGTACGTCTCGTCCGCGGCGACCGACGGGCTGACGACGGTCGCCCTCCAGACGGGCAAGCCGGTGGGGTTCGGCGTCCTCACGCTCGACGACGAGCAGCAGGGCATCGACCGTGCGGGCCTCGAAGGGTCGAAGGAGGACAAGGGCGCCGAGGCCGCGGACGCCGCGCTGCGGACCGCGCTGCTGCTGCGCGAGCTGCGCGGCGCCTGAGGGCTGCTGCGTTTCGTCTCGCCTGCGGCTCGCTCAACGACCGGAGGAGTCTCCCCCGCCGCCCAACGAGCACACCGGGAAGGTCTCCCGGACGTTGAGCGAGCACAGCGGGAAGGTCTCCCGGGCGTTGAGCGAGCGCAGCGAGACGAAACGGACGACCCATCAGTTACACTGAAGGTATGGAGATCCTGCGTCACGCCGTCGTCCTGGTCCACCTCGTCGGGTTCGCCGTCCTCTTCGGCGCCTGGGTCGTCGAGGCGTTCGGACAGCGCCGCATCACCCGCGTCATGCACTGGGGGCTCGCGATCGCCGCGGTCGCCGGACTCGCGCTGGCCGCCCCGTGGGGCATCGAGTACAGCCTCAACTACGCCAAGCTCGGCACGAAGCTCGTCGTGCTGCTCATCATCGGCGCGCTCCTGGGAATCGGAGCCGGCCGGCAGCGCAGGACCGGCAGTGTCCCGACCGTACTCTTTTGGGGCATCGGCGTCCTGACCCTGCTCAACGCCGCCCTCGCCGTCCTCTGGCGCTGACCGTCCGTCGCGCACGCGAAGGACGTCGACGACGGGACGAACCTCATCGGACGAAGAGCTGGACCTGCGCCTCGCCGGGGGGCGCGTCCCAGCCCTGGGCGAACACCAGCCGTCCGTCCCAGCGAGCGATGCCGCCCCATGCGAGGGTTCCTCCCGGTGCGAGCTCGACCGGCGTGAACGGGTCGTCGAGGCTGTACAGCGCCTGGCCCGCGCGCCACTGGCCGTCCGAGGCGTAGAAGAAGTCGAGCACGAGCCTGCCGTCGATCACGAGAGCGGTCGCCACCTCGTACAGGGTGTCGCCGAGCGCAGAGACGTCGAGATAGGCACAGGGCGAGAATCGCCAGTGCACGAGGTCGTCGGAGCGACCGACGTGCATGACGCCGCCGCATCCCTCGGAGAGGTACATGAGGTACTCGCCGCCGATGCGCACGGCATTGCCGTCCGGATCGCGCGGGATGACGGCGCCCTTCGCCCAGAGCCGCGTCAGCTCGCGGTCCGCGATCGGGCCGAGCTTCGTCCAGTGCTCGAGGTCGGTGGACGCGGCGACCATGATGTCGCAGCCGACGTCCTCGACCGGGTGCCCGGGTGACGGATACCGCGCCCGCAAGTCGTCGTCGACGGTGAAGATGCCGTTGTAGAAGAGCAGGTAGCGGCCGTCGGCACGGTAGATCTTCGGATCCTCGACGCCGAGGTCCTCCCCGTCGTCCGTCGGCAGGATCAGCGGATTGCGCGGATCGTCGACCCACTCCCCCGTCGCGCCCCGCACGGCATGGCCGATCCGCGACGACAGGGACTCCTTCGCCGGCGACGCCCGATAGAACAGGTGCAGCCGGTCGCCCTCGGGAAGGAGCGACGAGTTGATGAGGGAGTTCACCTCCCAGCCGATCTCCCACGGGTCGCGCCACGGCACGCCGTCGAAGCGCAGTCCGGGCTCCTCGGTGAAGGGTCCCACCTGCCACGCATGGGCGCCCGTGAACTGGGAGAGGAACGTGTGCTCGGACAGGGCCGCGGTCTGCGCGTTCGACTGCGCCAGCGCTCGACGCAGCGCGGCGCGCTGCGAGTCCGCCTCCAGCCGGGCCATCACGCGCCGTCCCTGATGAGCTCCGCCACCCCGATGCGACTGTCGGCCATGCCGTAGAAGACGTAGTCGGCACCGTCGATCCGCTCGATCGCCGTCGGGAAGACGACATTGGAGACGATGCCCTCCCGCTCCTCCGCCGTGTCGGGCGTCATGAGCGGCTCCGCGGTGCGGGCGAGGATGCGGGTGGGGTCATCGGCATCCAGCAGCATCGCGCCGACGGCGTAGTGCACGTCGGACTGCGGCGTGAAGGCGCTCCCCACGATCGCGCCCGAGACCCCGTGGTACAGCAGGAGCCAGCCCTCCGGAACGCGCAACGGCGAGGGACCCGCACCGATCTTGAGGCTCTCCCACTCCTGCTCGGGACCGGCGAGCTCGCGATGCGCGCCGGGTCGGGCCAGCGCAGCGAGATCGCGACGCACCTCCTCGACCGGGATGTACGAGATCCAGATGCTGGGACGGGTGTCGGAGATGACCTCAGGGAGCCGCACGTCGTGCGCCGGGCGCACGAAGCTCAGATCCCACATGGGCCGGTGCAGGAGGGCGATCGACGGCACGCCGTCCGGGCCGGGCACCACCTCGGGGAAGAACACCATGTCCTTGTTGGGGAACAGGTTCAGATCGAGGTCGAGACCGTCGTCGAACGCGAACTGCACAGGACCCAGCCGGCGCCACGAGCGCGCGTCGTCGGACACGGCCAGCGCGGTGCGCGGGCCTGTGGGCCCGAACGCCACGTAGGTCATGACGAAGATCCCGAGCTCGGGGATGCGGGTGATGCGCGGATCCTCGGTCCCGCCGTGCTCGCCGCCCGACTCCCACGTGCGCTCCGGCTCGAGCGCGATGCCGTCGCGCCGGACGGTCAGCGTCCCGTCGCCGTCCCGGATGAGCTCGGCCCGGCCGATCCGCGAGTAGTTACCGACGCCGACCAGCCGCGGGAACATCCAGACGGTTCCGTCTCCGTCGGTCGCGACGGCGGGATTCAGCACCCCCTCCGCCTCCTCACGGCGGTCGATGTCGGGCGACATGAGCGTGCCGATGCGCCGGATGCCGTAGGGGATCGTGTGCGCCGCGGCTGCGCGGGAGATGGTCATCGAGGGTGCCTCCTGAAGGATGCGGTGGGGGGAGGGAAGCGGGACGGAGCGGTCAGCCCTTGACGGAGCCGACCACCCCGCCGACGAGATATCGCTGGAGGAAGACGTAGGCGGCCAGCAGCGGCGCCGCCACGATCATGGTCGCCGCCGCCAGGAGCGGCCAGTCGTTCGTGTACGTGCCCTTGAAGGCGTACAGCCCGAGCGAGATGGGGCTCTTCGCGGGATCGGGAAGCAGGATCGTGGCGAGGATGATGTCGTTCCACACGCCGATCGCCTGCAGGATGAACACCGTCGCGAGCGCGGGACGGGCCATCGGGATGACGAAGGTCATGAGGTAGCGCCAGTATCCGCATCCGTCCACCGCCGCCGCCTCGTCGAGCTCGACGGGGATCGACTTGATGTAGCCGGCGAGGAGGATCGGGCCGATCCCGACCCCCGCCGCCATGATCGCGATGTAGCCGATCTGCGTGTTGTACAGACCGAGCCGCAGCAGCAGCTGGAACTGCGTGATGAGCGCGTTGGGCAGGAACAGGAGCACGACGAACAGCGCATTCCACAGCCTCGGGTGCGCGACGTACGAGCGGGCAACGGGAAAGGCCAGGAAGAGCGAGACGGCCGTCCCGACGGCGGCGGCGCCCACCGTGTAGAGCACGCTGTTGAGGAGGTACGCGCCGAAGTTCCCCTGCACCCAGGCATCCGCGAAGTTGCCCCACTGGGGCGAGGTGACGACCGCTCCCGGGTCGGCGAAGAACGCCTCGCTCGACTTGAGGGCGGTGTTGAGCAGGAACGCCAGCGGGAACAGGTAGCACACGGCGACGAGCACGAGTGCCGCGTAGGACAGCACCCGCCCGGGCGTGAGCGGCCGGCGCCGCCGGTCGGGAGAGGCCATCGAGGTGTCCGCCGCGATGCGGCTCGAAGCGTCCAGAGCGGTCACAGCCTGGCCTCCCTTCTGCGCAGGTACCACATCACCAGGAGCGAGGCGATGCCGACGATGAAGAACTGGATGACGGAGATCGTCGCGGCGTAGCCCTGCGACTGCCCCATGCCGCTGGTCGTGCTGCCGCCGAAGGCCTGCGCGAAGATCGCGAGCGACAGCAGCTGCGTCGCGGGGTTGTTGGGACCGGTCAGGACGTAGGCCAGCTGGTAGCTCTGGAGGGAGCCGACGATCGCCAGCAGCACGTTCGCCGTCACCGAAGGCGCCAGGAGGGGGATCGTGACAAGGCGCAGCCGCTTCCATCCGTCGGCGCCGTCGAGCGCCGCGGCCTCGTAGAGCTCCTCGGGGATCGCCTGCAGCCCCGCGAGGTAGATCACCACGGCGACGCCCAGGCCCGCCCAGATCTGCACGAAGATGACGAGGCTCAGCGCGAGCGCCGGATCGCCGAAGAATGCCGAGTCAGCTCCGAACCACGACCAGATGGTCGCCGCAGGCCCCGCGGAGGGGTTGAAGAACAGCGACCAGATGAGACCGATGACGGTGACGCCGAGGATCGTCGGCAGGAATACGAGCGCCCGCGTGAAGGTGCGTCCTCGCAGCCTCCCGTTCAGCAGCACGGCGATCCCGAGCGCGAACACGTTGATCACGACGGTCGACGCGACCGCGTAGACGAGCGTGTTCTGCAGGGCGTTGAGGTTGTAGCCGAGCTTGGCGGCGGAGAAGAAGCGCTCGTAGTTCTCGAAGCCGACGAACTGGATCGGGATGCCGGGAAGGCCGCGGATGTCGGTGAAGGAGATCACGAACACCGCGACGGCCGGCACCAGCGCGAACACGGCGAGCACGGACGCGCCGGCGCCGACGCTGATCCGCAGGCCCTTGCGTCCGCTGAAGGGATAGGTGCTCATGGCGGTCCTGTCGATCGGGGCGGGCGGCGGGCCGAGGCTCCACCGCCCGCCGGTGACTCAACTGATCAGAATGCCGCCGACCAGGCGTCCTGCGCCTCCTGAGCGGCCTGTTCGACCGTCGAGGTGCCCAGCGGCGCGATGGCCGGGTAGTTGAACGGGAAGCCCGCCGCCGGGCCGGCATCCTGGTTCGAGACCCAGATCGTGTCCCACGCGGGCGAGAACGTCTTCGTGTACTCCGCGATGCCGTCGAGGAACTCACTGGCGGCGATGTCGGGCTGCGCGGGTGCGAAGCCCGTGCTCTCGACGAAGGTCGCGTAGACGTCGGGCTCGGAGAAGAACTCCAGGTACGCCAGCGCCGCGGCCTTGTTGGAGGCGTTCGAGGCCGCCGCGAGACGCAGCTCGACCTTGCCGGCCAGTGTCGCGTTGTCGGCGGCATCCTCGCTCGCCGGCAGCGGGAAGTAGCCGTAGTCGAAGGCGCCTCCGACCGCGCTGTCGATCGTCGTCTGGTTCCACGTGCCGTCGATCGTCATCGCGAAGTCGCCGGCCGCGAAGCCCGACGGGATCGCGTCGTATCCCACACCCGCGAAGTTCGGCTGCGCGATGTCGTAGAGGCTCTTGACCCGCTCCAGGACCTCCAGCTGCGTGCCCTCCGTGAGGGTCAGCGAGTTGTCCCACAGACCGGTCGCGAGCGCCGTCTTGTCGTCGGCGGTCGGGTACAGTCCCTGCACCGCGGCGAGCATCGCGAGGCCTGCCGGCCAGCTGTCCTTGCCGCCGATGCCGAGCGGGGTCACTCCCCCTTCCTGCAGCGCCGAGGCGACTGCCTTGAACTCGCTCCAGGTGTGCGGCACCTCCAGGCCCAGCTCCTCGAAGATCGCCTTGTTGTAGTAGACGCCCGAGTAGTAGCTGAGGCCCGTCGGGACCGTGAACTGCTTGCCGTTGTACGACGTCGCCTCCAGGACGGTGGGCGTGAAGTTCTTCATGAACGCCTCGTCGGTGAGGTCGACGAACAGGCCCGCGTCGGCGGCGACGTTGTCGTCGCTGGCGGAGACTCCCTGGGCGAACGCCGGGACGTCGCGCGGCTGGGCGAGGGTGACATCGACGTTGCCCGCGGTGAGGCGCGAGGACCGCGTCGAGTTGAAGTTCTCGTTCGGGACGGCGCTGAACTCGATCTTCACGTCCGGGTACTTCTTCGTGAAGGCGGCGTTGACCTCCTTGAAGGCGGCGTCGGAGCCGGCCGAGCTGGAGACCAGGATCTGCAGCGTGCCCGAGAGCTCGCCGTCGGCGGGCTCGGGGCTGGTCGACGAACACCCCGTGACCACGGCGACCGCGAGTGCGGTGAGGCTCATGGCGGCCAGTCCGCGCGTGATGTGTGTGCGCATTTCACTCCCTTGTGCAAGACCTTCAGTGCTACCGAAACGTTTCCGTTGTTTCGGTGGGTCATACTCTAAGCTGACGACGATGAAAAACACAAGCTCGACGAAGCGCACCCGTGACTCCTCCGGCGCAGGACCCGTCACGATCGTCGACGTCGCCCGCGCGGCCGGAGTCGCGCTGAGCTCGGCATCCGCCGCCCTGAACGACCAGCCCGGAGTCTCCGACGCCACGCGCGCCCGCGTGAAGGAGGTCGCCGCCTCGCTCAACTACGTCCCCTCCATGCGCGGCAAGTCGCTGTCGAGCCGCCGCGCGTTCGCCGTGGGGCTCGTCGTAGAGCGAAACCCCGAGGTGCTGGAGGCCGACCCCTTCTTCGGCGCCTTCATCGGCGGGATCGAGGAGGCGCTGTCGACCGAGGGATACGTGCTCGCCCTCCTCGTCACCGAGGACAGCCAGGCCACGCTCCGCCGGCTGGTCGAGCTCGTGCAGGGCCGCCGCGTCGACGGCGTGTTCCTCAACGAGCTGAAGGTCGACGACCCCCGCATCGCCCTGCTGCGCGACCTCGACGTGCCCGCGGTCGCGATCAACCCCGCCCAGCCGGGCTTCGACTTCCCCGCCGTGCGCCAGGACGGCGATCGCGCGATCCGGGACGTCGTGCGCACCCTCGTCAAGCTCGGGCACTCCCGCATCGCGCACGTGTCCGGACCCGACCAGTACGCCCACTCGGCCATGCGACTGCAGGCCTGGCGCGAGGCCATGGCCCACGAGGGCCTCGAGCCGGACCTCGTCGAGGACGGCGGCTTCACCTACGAGGGCGGCCGTCGCGCCGCCGAGATCCTCCTCACGCGGGAGCAGCCGCCGACCGCCGTGTTCTGCGCCAACGACCAGTCGGCGATCGGCTTCATGAACCGGGCGCTCGAGTTCGGCATCAGCGTGCCCGATGCCCTGTCGATCGTCGGCTACGACGGCAACCGCATCGGCGAGTTCGTGCATCCGCCGCTCGCGACCGTGCAGACCTCGCCGCGCCAGCTCGGCCGCGAGGCGGCCAGGATGCTGCTGTCCGCCGTCACGGGCACCCGTCCGCCCGACGTCGAGCTGGCCGAGGCCCGCTTCGTCCTGCGGGGATCGGCCGGACGCCTCCACGCCCGCCGCGACTGACCGGCGCCCGTCTCCCTGCGGGACCCCTCGCAACTGCGCATTTCTCAGGAACGACGGCCGCCCCGGCGCCTCCAGGTGCCGAGACGCCCGTTTCTTCCTGAGAAGCGCACGGGCAGCAGCCGGAGTGTCCGCGTCGGCTGCTCGGACCTTCATTGGCATGAGGAGAGCCGGGACCGCCGTCTCCAGATCGCCACAGCTGTCGCCGAGCCGGCCGAGGCCCGCTTCGTCCTGCGGGGTTCCGCGGGGCGCCCCCACGCCCGGCGCGACTGACCGGCATCCCCTCCCTCCGGGACCGCCTCCCCACCGCGCATTTCTCAGGAACAACCGGCGCGCCTGAGGCATCCAGGTGCTGAACGCCCGCTTCTTCCTGAGAAGTGCACGGCCAGCACCGGAGTCGAGTGAGGCAGCGCGCGGCGGGGTCGGCCGCCGCGCGCTGCTCCGAGCTCAGTCCTGCCGGGCGGCGCGGCGCGCCCGGGCGAGGCCGGCGCCTGCCGCCAGCAGGATCAGTCCGACGGCGACGGTCCACAGCATCCCGCTGCCGTCGGCTCCCGAGGAGGCGAGCCCGTCGGAGCCACCGGACGCGTCGTCGTCCACACCGGGGTCCTCGTCGCCGGGCGCCGTCGGCGTCGGCGTCGCGCTCGGCGCGGGCGTGGGTGTCGCGCTCGGCGTCGGTGAGGGAGTCGGCGTCGGCGAAGGGGTGGGCGTCGGCGTCGGCGCGTTGACCTCTTCGGGCGTCCCCGACCGCAGCTCACCTGTGTCGGCATCGCGCAGGATGACACGCTCGGTGCCATCGAGCAGGCGCAGCGACGCGGACGTCCGCACGGGGTAGAGGATCAGGGCGTCGAGGCCGAGGCCGGCATCCGCACCCGTCGTCACCGTCAGCGTCTGCGCTCCCGCGGTCAGGGTGACGCGGCCGAGCTGTCGGATGCCGACCTCGCCCTCGCCCCCGTCCGCGGTCACGTCGCCGACGTCGAGGCCGCCGATGGCGATAGCGGCACTCGTCTCGTCGCCCGCTGCAGCGGCCATGACGGACGCCGTCGCGGGGGCGGGAGCGGCACCGGCGCCCTCCGAACGCACGCTCGCGTACACGAGATAGTCCGCCGACCGCGCGACGTCGATCGCCCACTCCCTGGTCGAACCCGCCGGCAGCTGCGCATAGGCGCCGCCGGACAGCTCCGAGCCGCCGTAGCGGAGCTCGGGCGTGCCGACCCGCAGCAGCGACGCCTCCGTGACGTTCGCGTAGCCCTCCGCCGGGTTCGGCTTGGTCGAGGTCACGGAGAACCGGACCACGAGGTGGTCTGCATCGGCCGGCACCGTCACCTGCGGTGACGTCCGCACGGCACCGCTGCCCGAGTACCACGTGCGCGGGTGGTAGGTGAACGCCGAGTCGTCCGACAGCAGCGTCTCGCGCCCTTCCTCATCGACGGCCAGCACCTCGGCGTCCAGATCGGTGTCGAACTGCACGATCCCGCTGAAGCGCAGCGCGACGGCGTCTCCCGGCGATGCCTCGCCTTCCCCGCCGACGCCGACCGTCGTCTCGAGCCGTCCGCCATCGAACAGCCGCACGTTGTTGTGGCCCGAGCCGGTGACGAAGATCGCCCGCTCACCACGCCACGACTCGTAGATCGTCCGTTCGGAGTCCACCTGCTGCGCGTCGGCGTAGATCGCGCCCTCGTCGACCCCCGACGAGGGGTCCTGGGTCACGACCGCCCGGGCGGGGTCGTTGAGCGGACCGTCGGGAAGCGCGAGGTCGGCATCCTCCCCGCCGGCGGCTCGCGCGAGGTCCTCGGCCTCGACGGTCTGCGTCGTGACGTACTCCCCGGGGGTCGCCGTCATGACCGCCAGCGCCGCCGGCACCCGCTGGATCCGCAGGATGCCGCGGAGCGCCTCGACGACCGACTCCGCGCCGCCGTTGCGGTTCACGCCGTCCTCATCGACCGCGTCGAACGCGACGCCGGTCGACTCGGTGAACATGACGACCTGCGCGGGGTTGTTGCCGAGCCACCAGCTCGCGGCCAGTCCCGCCGCATCGGCGAACACGCGCTCACCGGTGATGTCGTAGAGCGTGAGGTAGTTGTCGACGTAGCTGGCCGTCCCGTAGTTCAGCTGCGGATACGAGTCCTTGTTGGGCGACACCGCGTACGCGCGGCCGGAGATCAGCAGATCGGACAGGAAGCTCTCGGCGCTCAGCCGTGCGCCCGCGAGCAGAGACCGGTCGCCGGTGATCTCGCTCGCGCGGGCGAGCGCCTCGACCTGCACGCTGCCCCATTCGTTCCACTGTCCGTCGACGGTCTGGATCGCCCCGAGCGGATACTCCTCGAACGTGCCGTGCTGGTTCGCGGCGATGCCCGCCGCGAGGGTCGACACGATGTAGACGAGTCCTCCCCGGTGCGCCTCGTCTGCGAGGGCGACGTGACGGCTCGCCGCGTTCACGGCGATCGACGAGAGCCACACGTCGCCGCCGAGCAGGCGACCTTCGCCACTGGCCGGCGCCTCGCCCAGCAGCCCGGTCACGCGCTGCTGGATCAGGTCGAGCCGCTCGCCGATCTCGGATGCCAGTGCGGCATCCGAGGCGGTCAGGTGCGGCAGCGCCGTGGCGAACGCCTCCCACGCGCGAACCGCCCAGTATCCGAAGGACGTCTGGGACGACTGACTGTGCTTCTTGAACAGCTCGCCGTCGGCGTCGCGGGCGACGAAGTTGTCGAAGTCGCCGTTCTCGGCCTGCATCCACAGGGCGAAGCGGAGACCCTTCAGCATCTGCCGGTAGCTGTGGGCGTCGCCGTAGGTCTCATAATGCTCCGCGTAGACGATGACCGCGCGGGCGACATCGTCGAGGGCGGAGACGCCTTCCTGCGGGTCGCCGACCCACTCGTAGCCGGAGGCGGGGTCACCGCCGGACTTCGGCTCGGAGTAGAGATGGGTGATCATCATGTCGATGCCGTCGATCTGCACGTCTTCGCTGAGAAAGTCGAGGTGCGAGAGGTTCACGAAGACCACAGAGCGGTCGTCGAGGACGAAGCGGGCGAAGTAGTCGACATCCGCTCGCGTCACCTCGCCGTCATCGTCGTAGTCCAGCGACGCCGGGGCGGTGCCCGCGGCGACCGCCTCGGCGAACCACTCCCGGTCGGCGGCGTCGATCGTGCCGTCGCCGTTGAGGTCGTCGTCTCGCAGGTCGCGCTCGCCCGACAGCGCGAGACCGCGGACGCGCAGCACGCGATCGGAGCCGTTCTCGATCCGCAGGGTGAGCTCGTCGGCCCCATCGGGAACGGTGTCGAGCGCCGGCGCCTCACGTCGCTGCCACGTCGCCGCGGCGTCGGTCGCAGAGAGCTCGGTCAGCACGGTGGTCCCGGCCGACACCGTGATGCGCGCGGGAGAGGGTGTCGCGCCGGGGGCGAACACGTCGGCGGCGAGCCCGATCCGGTCGCCGGGACGAGGGAGCTCACCCTCCTCCTCGACCGCGACGGTGCGTTCGATCGAGGCGCCGGGGGCGAGCTCGGCGTCGCGGACGACCTCCGCGACGGCGCTCCCCCACGTCCCATCTGTCAGGCCCGCCGAGAAGTCCGCGTCGGGCAGCGTGTAGTCGATCCGCTCGCCGCCTCGCTCGCCCCAGAGCCGGACGTCCGTGAACTCGATCGTGCCCTCGGTGTCGTTGTGCAGCTCGACCCAGAGCGTGTCGGCCCCGGCGCGCATGCGGGCCTCGTCCGCGACCGGTGTCGTCTGCACCGTCGTCACGGATCCCCGCTCGATCGCGGTCAGGTCGGTGTGCTCGGCGAGGATCCCCTGCCCGTCGGTCACGCGGATCAGCACCGTGGAGTCCGCGGTCACATCGTTGTGGACGATGACGTCCACCTCTCCGTGCACGACGTCGCCGGGCTGCGGGGCATCTCCTGTGCCGACCGGCACGCCCTGCCACGCGGCGCCGCCCTGTCCCAGCAGCAGCCGGCTCACGGGAGCGGCGTCGCCGTCGGCCCGCCACTCGGCCCACGGGCCGGCGGCGGGGTCGAGCCCCGGCACTGCATAGTCGATCGCGCGCGTGTCGGCGAGGGCGACACCGGGGACGACGGCGAGGGCGGAGGCCGCGAGCGCGGCGACGGCGATGGTGCCGGCGAGCCGGCGCGACCTGCTCGCCCGCCCGGATCGCCGGGGCACAGGATGAGGCATGTTCACTCCCTTGTGATCGAATCGCGAGTACCGAAATACCCGAAGCGTTTCGGCAATGTTCCTGAGGCTAGTGGGCGCCGCGAGTCCACCGCAAGACCGCGGACGCAGACGACTGGCCTCATTCGTAAAACTAATCGCTTTCGTTTACACTGGGCGGATGACAGGACTCAGCCCGCTGCCCGTGCGCACCGCCATGCCCCACGAGGGCGAGGGACACGATCGCCTGTGGATGGCCTGGCCCGCCGCCGACTACATGCTCGACGGCAGCGCCGCGCCCCGCGACGAGGTCCTGCGGGCCTGGGCGGGGGTCGCCCACGCGGCCAGCGGCTACGAGCCGGTCACGATGGTCGTCGACCCCGCGCACCGCACGACGGCACGCCGCCGGCTGTCTCGGGACATCGACCTCCTCGTCGCGCCGATCGACGATGCGTGGCTGCGCGACTCGGGGCCGACATTCGCGCGGACCACGAGCGGACTGGCCGTCGTCGACTGGGTGTTCAACGCGTGGGGCGGCCTGACCCTGGCCGGCACCGGGCACGACGCGACGATCGCACGCCGCATCGGCGAGCACCTCGGCCTGGAGGTCCTCCGCTCGGAGCTGGTCGCCGAAGGCGGCGGCATCCACGTCGACGGCGAGGGGACGGCTCTGGTCACCGAGACCGTGCTGCGCGATCCCGCCCGCAACCCGGGATGGTCCCGCGACCGTGTCGAAGAGGAGCTCTCCCGCACGCTCGGCGCGCAGCGGGTCGTCTGGCTGAGCCGAGGTCTGACACGCGACTACGGCCCCTACGGCACGCGCGGTCACGTCGACATGGTCGCAGCCTTCGCGGGCGGCGGCCGGGTGCTCCTGCACGATCAGCGCGACCCGCACCATCCCGACCACGGCGTGAGTGCGTTGCTGCGCCGAGAGCTGACCGAGGCGACGGACGCGCATGGTCGTGCGTTCGAGGTCGTCGACCTGCCGGCACCCGACGTGCTCCGCGACGACGACGGCTGGGTCGACTACAGCTACGTCAACCACACGCTCGTCAACGGCGGCGTCATCGCCTGCGCGTTCGGCGACCCGCGGGACGCCGATGCCGCCGCCATCCTCCGCGACGCGTACCCGGGGCGCGAGGTCGCGTCGGTCGACGCCCGCGCGATCTTCGCCCTCGGCGGCGGCATCCACTGCATCACCCAGCAGCAGCCCGCACTCTGACTCGCGGGCCGTCTCGGCTCGCCAGCCCAGCCCGTTCACAACTCAGGCAGAGCGCCCCACCACCGGCCGGAGGCCGCGGAACCGCACACCCCCGCCTGAGTTGCGCACGGGCACAGGGACCGAACCGGCGATGCGGCGGTCGCGGGCCTCAGGCGAGGGACATCCCGAGCATCGCCACGAGCGCCAGGACGATGCCCGCACCCTGAAGGCGGCTCGGCCGCTCCCCCAGGAACACGAGCGCCAGCAGGATCGTGACGGCCGGATAGAAGCCGCTCACGACGGAGAGGACCGAGAGGTCTCCGTAGCCGAGACCGACGAGGAACAGCGTGTTCGCGCCGGCGTCCAGCAGCCCGCTCGATGCTGCGAGGGCGATCGCCAGGCCCACGACCGCGCCCCGCCGGGCGGGCGTGACGACATCCGGCGCGAGCGTCAGGACCGCGCCGCCCTCCGCGGCGGGCCTCCCCACGCCGCGGGAATCCGTGCCGCGCGCGGCAGACTCCGAGACGCCTACTCTCCGCGCACGCCAGGCCAGGATGCCGGCGGCGGCGAAGGCCAGCACGGCGCAGCTGAGGCGGTTCGCCGTGAGCGGGGTCAGGCCGGAGTCGAGTGGGGCGCTGTCGAGATAGATGTAGAGCACGCCCAGGAACACCCCTGCAAGAGCCGCCTTGCCGGCATCCACGGGACGCATCGGCGCCCCGCCGCGCTCGCGACGCGTGCGCGAGACGAGACCGATCGCGACCACGCCGACGACGAGGGCGACCCACCCCAGCGGCGAGAACGTCTCGCCGGAGAGGAGGCCGGCGCTCATCGGCACGATCGTCGAGACGATCGCCACGATGGGCGCGAGCGTCGTCATCGGCCCGCGCGCGTACGCCGAGTACAGCAGCCAGATGCCGAGACAGGAGGTGAGGCCGGTGACGACACCGGCGACCGTCGTCTCGGGATGCCAGACGCCGCCGTCCAGCGGCGCGGCCAGCGTCAGGGCGACGACACCCGCCAGCGCGGCGAGCGCCGTCACGAGCATCGCCATGATGCGCTTGGCGGCGAGTCCGCCGAGGAAGTCGGCGGCGCCGTAGCCGACGGCGCTGAGAGATCCGAAGAGCACGGAGAGCACGGTGGGATGTCCTTCTGTCGGGGTGACCGAGGTCACACGGTAGTTCGGGCGCGCGGGAAGCGGACAGGGGCGATCCCTGCCATGGCAGCGGGCCGCCACGAGCTGCGGCGACGACGGGCGAGCGCGTGCGGCGCACGGCGTCCGGCCAGGGCCGCGCTGAACCCGCCGGCGACGGCGACGAGCGCGATGCCGGCGATCGTCACGGGATCGAGCAGCTGCCCGAGCAGCACCGCGCCGAGCAGGGCGGCGAGCACCGGGTCGAACGACAGCAGCACGGCGACCGTCCTGGCCGATGTCATCCGCACCGCGAGGTAGTCCGCCGCGAAGGCGACGGCGACGCCGAGGGTGGCGCTGGCGGCGATGACGGGCAGATCGAGCGGCCGGACGAGGGGCACGGCGGCGAGGCCGAACGGTGCCGTGACGACCGCGGCGACCACGAGCGCCAGCGCCAGCCCGTCGAAGCCCCTCGAGACCCGGCCGACGCGCTCGGCGAGCACGGTGTAGGCGGCGAGGGAGGCCCCGGCGAGGATGCCGAGGGCCACGCCCCAGGGATCGATGTCGCCCGTGGGCCGCACGATGAGCACGACCCCGAGGAATCCGAGGACGGGGAACAGCGCCGCGCGCGGCCGGCGGATGCCGACGACGGCGACGGCGAACGGGCCGAGGAACTCCAGCGTCAGGGCGACCCCGAGCGGCAGCCGGTCCAGCGCCAGATACAGGAAGGCGTTCATGCCGGCGATCGAGAGGCCGAACAGCGCGATCGCGAGCCACTCGCCGCGCAACCGCCCGCGCAGGCGGGGACGAACGATCGCGAGGGCGATCACGGCGGCGCACGCGAAGCGCAGGCCGCTCACTCCCGCCGGGCCGAGCCGATCGAACAGCGTGTGCGCCAGCACGGCCGACAGCTGCACGCTGAGGGAGGCGAAGAGCACGAGGGCGAGGGCGGCGGGCCCGCGGCTGCGGGCGCTCACGATGTCCGCTCCCGGTAGCGCTCCAGCACGAGCCGGGCCACCGCGATGGTGGCCTCCTCCGCGCCCTGCGTGAAGCCCGACCGCACGCTGAGGTAGACGTCGCCGTCGATGAGCGCGAGCCGGGTGCCTCCCCAGTCGGCGTCCATGTAGGAGTCGTCGCCGAGGTCTTCGAACGCGTGCGGCAGCTCGGGGTCGAACTCGAGCATCGTCTCCATCGACTCGTCCCACGTCTCGCGCCGCACGCCGGGTCGCACGGAGATGTCGAAGGTCAGGAACTCGTCGTCTGCCCGCACCCACGAGCACGACAGCGTCCCGTTCCCCTCGAGCGAGCCTTCGCCGGGAGCGGCCGGCTCGCCCTCCAGGAACTCCTCCACCTCGTCGTCCGAGAACAGCGGACACGCGGACTCCAGCGGCTCGACAGCCGGCGAGGACGGGTCGTCCCCGGCGGCGGCGTGCGGCAACGGCGCGGGCGCAGCGGCGTCCGGAGCGACGGCCCGAAGGTCTGAGACGGCGAGCAGAGCGCCGTCCGCCGCGTAGGCGGTCACCGACCACCACGCCGCCGAGCGCAGACGGATCGCGCCGGCTCCCGAAGCGGGTTCGTCCGCATAGCCGCCGAAGCGCACCTCGGTCGTCTCACCGCTCCAGGCCCAGACCGGCCCGTCGGAGGCAACGACGCTCAGCTGGTACCGCACGGCACCGGCCACCGGGAGCCAGGCGAACACCGGCGACGTGCCGGCATCCGTCGCGGCGGGAGCGGTCAGCTCCACCTGCGGATAGTCGGCCAGCACGGCCGGACGCGAGGCGGTGGGCGCGTCGGTCACCGTATCGGTCGTCGCGGGCGCGCAGCCGGTCAGCAGGCCGATCGCGACGGCGACGGGCAGCACGGCGGACCAGGGCCGCCGGCGGATGAAGACGGTCATGAGAGCTTCTCCCCGATGTCGTGCATGCCGAACTGGTGGGCGGCGGAGACGAGCGCCGCGAACTCGGCGGGCTGGTCCTCACGAGAGGTCATCGACAGGCGCGCGGCGAGCACGTCGTGCAGCAGCGCGATCAGCCGGGAGCGGTAGGCCTGGGCGGTGTCGTCCGATCCGCATTCCGGCGCGTCGAACAGTCCCGCCTGCAGGGCGAGCACGGTCGTGGCGACGACGCTCTGCGTCGTGTAGGCGCCCTCGCGCAGCGCTGTCTCCAGGAAGCGCTCGACGACGGCGCCGAGCGTGTCGCGAGCGAAGCCCGCAGCCGGCGAGCCGAGCTGGATGCCGTCCGGCGCCTCGCCGCACGCGGTCGCCTGGCCGATGAGGTCGTTGAGGGCGATCAGCTGCCGGACGGCGAGGTCGACCTCGGCGGCGCCCGGCTCCTCCTCGGACAGCACGGCCTCCGCGTGGGCGACGACCTGCGTGAATCGCGTGCGGAACTCCGCCGCGGTGGCGGGATCGCCGCTCCGCGTCGCGACCCATGCGAGACCGTCGCCCACCCCGACACCGTCGAACGTCCCCCAGGCCATCGTGCAGTCGACCTCCAGCGGTGCGAAGGAACCGTCGAGCTCGTGGTCGAAGCCGTAGTCGAACCCCACGACGTCGTCACCTCGACCCCCCAGATCCACGACACCGTCGACCGCGAAGGTCAACTCCCCCCGCACGATGACGTTCGATGCGCTGCCGAACAGATCCGCATGCACCGCCCATGCGCCCGTCGAGGCGCCGATCACCTCGCTCGAGGCCGCGTTGCCGCCGCCGACGATCTCCAGTTCGCCTTCGACAGCACCCCCCTCATCGACCTCGAGCGAGAAGGCCCCCTCCTCCGAGGCATCCATGTGGAGACCGTCCAGCGGCGCGTACAGGTCTCGATACCCGTAGCCCGTCCACTCCCCCGAGAGGAACGTGCCCGCTCGCGGCAGGCACTCGGCAGCCGAGACCGGCGCTGGAGCCAGCACGAGAAGCGGGACCAGACCCACCACCGCGGAAGCCGACAGGACGCCCCCACGTCCGCCGTCACGGTGCCGAATGTCACGCATGAGCGTTCTCCTATAACTAATTCAGTTCGTTTACTGAATGCACACGAATGCCCCGAAGTTCTCAGGGATGCCGGTCGAGTGACCGCGAGTTCACGCTAAACGAATGTCATTAGTTTCACGACGTGCAGGAACTGCCATGGCATGAACCTGCCAGAGCTCACGGCGCGGAGGGAAGGGCCGGCTCAGGCCGGCCGGCGCGCCTCCAGCGCCGAGATGAGGGCGTCGACGGCGAAGGCGAACACGAAGTCAGCGCGCGCACGGCCCTTGGGCGCGGCGCGCAGCGCACGGCCGAGCGCGTCGTCGGCGAGCTCCGCCTCGATCGAGTACACGCGCTCGGGCGCATTGATGTCGAGCGCACCGCCCGCCGTGAGGAGGTCGACCGAGCCGATGACGGCCAGCACCTCCTCCGGCTCGAACCCGGCGTCTTCGAGCACCCGCGCGAACGTGCGCACCGAGTCGAGCGCCTCATCCGCCGCGACCGTCGAGATCATGAGGTCGGCGACCGACCAGGGATGCTCGCCGATCGAGTCGCGGTCGTGCTGCGCGACGTGGCGGATGACCTCCTGCCACGTCCACGCGGGATCGATCTTCGGCCCCTGCTGCACATGGATCCGCTCACGGACGAGCTCGACGATCTCGTCGAGCCCCGAGACGTGGTTGTAGAGGGACGCCGGTGCCACCCCGAGCGTCCTGGCGACCTCTGAGACGGTCACCTTGCCGTTCTTGTCGATGAGGCCCAGAGCCGCCGACGCGATCGCATCGCGGGAGAGGATCGCCACCTTCGGCCGCCCCATGACACCTCCTCGCGGCGGACGCCGCTGCGCCGCCTGACGCCTCAGTCTCGCACGACGGCGTCGGGGCCGACGGCGCCGGGCCGCACGCCGACGATCCGCGGCGAGCGCGCCCACGCCATGCCCAGCTCGAACCGCGAACGCGCGCCGACGGCATCCATCGCCTCGGCCACCCGACGGTGCACCGTGCGGACGCTCGTGCCCAGCAGTGCGGCGATCTCCGCGTCCTCGTGGCCGGCTGCCAGCAGCGAGAACACCTCGCGTCCGTCGTAGTCGACGCCCCGCGCCCACCAGTCCTCGAACATCCAGGCGAGGACGGCGACGATGCTCGGATCGTCCGACGTCGTCACCCCCGAGATCGCCCGCTCCTGCCACTGCAGCGTCACCGCCGCGATCCGCCCCGCGTACAGCCAGCCGGGAACGCGGCGCATCAGGCGCACCGCCGTCCCTCGCTCGATCAGCGCCTCGATGATGCGGGCGCCGTCGGGATCGATCGCCTCCGCGCTCGGCACCAGCAGCCGCAGTCGCCCCTCGCGCTCGGCGAGGCGGTCGTCGAGAACCCCCTCGGCCAGCCACGTCCGCGGCAGATCGAGATGCAGCACCGCCAGCGCGGCATCCTCGTCACGTGATCGCACGGTCTCCCACCACGCGGCGCCGTCCCCCGCCGACACGGTCCCCGCGACGCCGCTGCGCGATCCGGCGCTCGACCAGGCGTCGAGCAGGGGGCCGAGTGCCTCGGTCTCCGCGGCCGCCGCGACCCAGTGCGGGCGACGGCGCGCGATCTCGGCCGAGACGAGCGCCGCGACCGCCGTGCGGGGGTTGTGCACCTCCAGCCCGTCGCGACCCACCGACACGAGCCCCGCACGCTCGAGCCCTTCCAGCGCGTCGCCGAGCACGACACCGTCGGGCGCGATCTCGCGGATCTGCTCGATCGTGCGCGGCGTGCCCCGGAGTATCCGCACGTAGAGCTCTCGAACGCCTGGGTCGGTGAGCGCGCCGGCGGTGTCGGGCGTCGCACGCGCCGCGGGCCCGGCCCCGGATGTCACCCGCGGGTCCTCGCCCAGGCGGCGCCGAGCTCGAAGCGCGTCGAGACGTCGTAGCGATCCATCGCCTCCGCGATGCGCCGGCGAACCGTTCGCACCCCCAGGCCGAGGGCGGCGGCGATCTGCTCGTCGGAGCGGCCGCGGGACATCAGGCCGAGCACCGGCTCGAACCCGTCGTTCTCCAGCGGCAGCGGCGTCGCGGAGCTCCAGAGGCTCTCGAACAGCCAGCTGATCGCCTCCACGACCGGCGTGCTGTACACCATGACCATGCCACCCGGGGACGTGGCGCCCCACGTCTGCGGGAGCCCTGCCATCACCCCGCGGTCGACGTAGAACCAGCTCGGCAGCGCCGTCGTCACGCGCACGGGCGCGTTGAGCTCGTGCAGGACGTCGATCGCCGCACGGTCGCGATCGGTCTCGATCGCCGACGCGGGGAAGAGGTAGCGGATGGCGAATCCGCGTCCGCCGAACTCCTCGCGGAACCGGTCGAGGTTGGGGACGACGTGGTCGTGGATGAAGCTCAGGTCCGGGTGACTCGCGCCCGGGTTGTTCGGCGTCAGCCGGGCGATGAGGGCGTACCAGCGGTTGAGCGCGTTGGCATCCCCCTCGATGACCTCGCCCTGGATCGCCCGCCCCTCAGGGGACTGTCCGAGATCCCACGCATGCGCGAGCGCCGGCAGCTGCTCGAGGAGGTCGACGACGGACTGCGTCGCCTGGCGCTCCTGCGCGAGGCGTTCGAGGATCGCCGCGGCCACGACGCGATCGGGGGGGATGAGGTCGACCCGATCGTCGTCGATGGAGAGATAGCCGCGCTCCACGAGCTCGGCGAGGCCGGCGGGCACGTCCTCACCTGTCAGCGACGCGAGCTCGGCGGGATGCGAGGGTCGCGCGCGCAGGATGCGTTCGAGCAGCTCGTACGCGCCCGGGCTCACCCGCGCGTCGCTCGCCGTCATGGTGGCGAGTGTAGCGGCCCGGTCGTGTCACCGGCCCGGCGATCGTGCGGACAGGTTCGCGAGGACGGTCAGTCGAGGAAGAGGGCGCGCAGGCGCTTGGTCGTGAAGACGAGGCCGATGGCGATCATGACGACGTAGTAGAGCACGTGCCAGAGCATGCCGGTCGTGAGGATGCCGGTCGTCAGTCCCCGGATGAGCTCGACGCCGTGCCACAGCGGAAGCGCCATCACGATCTGCTGCACCCAGCCCGGGTACACCGAGATCGGGTAGAACGTCGCCGAGAACAGGAACATGGGCAGCAGGACGAAGTTGATCCAGTCCATGTGCTGGAACGTCTTCATGTAGCTCGTGATCGCCATGCCGACGCTCGCGAAGCCGAACGCGATCAGCAGCACCGCCGGGATCGCGAGGATCGCCGTCCAGGCCAGGTTGAGCCCCATCACCTGCATGATGATCATGAAGCCGGTCGCATACAGGAGGCCCCGCAGCAGTGCGTAGAGGATCTCGCCGAGCGCGACGTCGAGCGGGCCGAGCGAGGTCGACAGCATCCCCTCGTAGAGCTTTCCGTAGTTGAGCTTGAAGAAGACGTTCCACGTGGAGTCGTAGATGGCGCCGTTCATCGCCGAGACGGCCAGCAGCGCGGGCGCGATGAACGCGGAGTAGGACACTTCCACGCCTTGCGCCGTCTGGACGTCACCGATGAGCGCGCCCAACCCGATCCCCATCGACAGCAGGTAGAAGACCGGCTCGAAGAAGCCGGACAGCACGACGATCCAGCTCGACGAGCGCGCCGCGATGAGCCCCCGCTGCACGACGGCGCCGGGATTGCCCGCCCAGAGCGCGCGCACCCCTCCCCGGCGGACGGGAGCCTCTGCCACCGCGGTCATTTCGCGAGCCTCTCGATGAAGATGCGGCGGCCCCACAGGTACCCCGCGACCATGAGCACGATCAGGTAGACGACGTGCAGGACGATCATTCCCGGCGCGATGCCGGCGCCGTAGGTGGCGACCCTGCCCAGCTCGGCCCCGTGCCACAGCGGCGAGACCCAGCCGATCCACTGGAGGGCGACCGGCAGGGTCTCCAGCGGGTAGAAGGTGCCGGAGAACAGGAACATCGGCATGAAGATGAAGCGCTGGACCAGGGCGAACTGTCCCTTGTCGTCCTGGATCGAACCCGCATATGCCATGAGCGGAATGCCGAAGGCGAGACCCGCGGCGACGCCGACGGGGATCGACAGCCAGCCGGTCTCGGGGTGGGGAACGGTCTCGACGAAGAAGTCGAAGATCCAGAGGAACAGGTAGTACGCGCCGACCGCGACGAACATCCGCGCAGTGGCTCCCGCGATGACGCCGTGGGCGATCTGCGGACTCGACAGCGACGAGGCGTTGAACCCGTAGAAGTAGCGTCGCCACTTGAAGCCCGCCATGACGGGGTACGTCATCTCCTCCGACGCCACGGCGATCGCGGCCGTCACCAGCAGCGCCGGGGCGACGAAGACGAGGTAGCCGACCTCGCTGCCGTGGCTGATGACGGGCACCTGGATGAGTGCCGCGAGACCGACCGCGAGACCCAGCAGGTACATGATCGGCTGCCCGAGCGCGCCGACGATGATCGTCCAGCCGTAGGCGCGCATCGCCCGCACCATGTGCTCGGTGACGTACCAGCTGCCGTACCGGCGCGGCTTGCGGCCCCACTCCAGCGCCTCGGCGCGCAGCTCGTCGAGCGTGGGGTGGGCGCCATCCCGCTGCTCCTGCGACCCGGCGGGTCCACCGACCGATGAAAGGCTCATTCGATCAGCGACCTTCCCGTCAGGCGCAGGAACACGTCCTCGAGGCTCGACCGCCGCACGAGGCTCGTCAGAGGATGCAGTCCCGATGCCGTGACGCGTTCGAGCGCCGCCTCGCCGTCGTGCGCGTAGATGAGGACGCGGTCGGGCAGGACCTCGACGCGGTCGCCGATCCCCTGCAGCTCCGCCGCGACCTGCTCGTTGCGATCGGATCCGAAGCGCACTTCGAGCACTTCGCGACTGGAGTGCTCGCGGATGAGGGAGGCCGGAGTCCCCTCGGCCATGATGCGCCCCTTGTCCACCACGATCAGCCGATCGCACAGCTGCTCGGCCTCGTCCATGTAGTGGGTCGTGAGGACCAGCGTCGTGCCGCGCTCCTTGAGGCGGAACAGGCGGTCCCACAGCACATGCCGAGCCTGCGGGTCGAGGCCCGTCGTCGGCTCGTCGAGCAGCAGGATGCGCGGGTCATTGATGAGACCGCGCGCGATCGTGAGGCGGCGCTTCATCCCGCCCGAGAGCTGGTCGACCTTGTTCTTGGCCTTGTCCTCGAGCTGGGCGAAGGCGAGCAGCTCGTCGGCCTTCTCGTGGCACACCTTGCCCGGCAGGCCGAAATAGCGTCCGTAGATGTAGAGGTTCTCGCGGGCGTTGAGCTCGCCGTCGAGGTTGTCCTGCTGCGGGACGACGCCCAGCCGCGACCGGATCTCGGGCCCGTAGCGGTCGGGGTCGAGCCCGAGGATCTGCAGGTCGCCGGCGGTGCGGGTCGAGACCGCGCCGATCATCTTCATGGTCGTCGACTTGCCGGCACCGTTGGGGCCGAGGAGGCCGAACGACTCTCCGGGCGCGACCTCGAAGCTCAGCCCGTCGACGGCGACGAAGTCGGGCTTTCCCTTCACCCTGTACTTCTTGACGAGGTTCTGAGCGGAGATCACAGCTTCTGGCACCGGACCACCCTACCCGCGCGCTCCGACATCGCTCCCCGGCGCCCCCGTCGATCCGCGCGTGGCAACGTTGGTTGACGATCGAACGGGCGTCAATTAGAGTTGACGGAGATCGAAGGAGGTCGCATGAGCGGCGACGACATTCGCACGCTGATCGGCTCGGCGCCCGAGCGCGAGCCGATCGCCGAGCTGCGCCGCCTGGCCGAGGCGCGGCGGGAGCTCGCACGCGCGGAGGAGGGCACCGTGCGCAGGGCGCGCAACCTGGGCTACTCCTGGCAGGCGATCGCGGGCGCGCTCGGCGTGACCAAGCAGGCGGCACACAAGAAGTACGGGAGAAGATAGAGACGGCACTGTCGCCTTCCTCCCCCACCCGATCCCGAGGACGCACCACCATGTCAACACCCCGCCGCGGATTCCGCCGGCCCACGAAGGACGACGGGCCCCGCGCGAGCCTGCGCCAGCTCGTCCCCTTCCTGCGGGAGCACACGCGCGTGCTGGTCGTCGTCGCCGTGCTCAGCGTGGTCGGGGCCGTCGTGACGCTCGCCCAGCCCCTCCTGGTCGGCCAGGTGATCGAACGCGTGCAGGATGAGCAGCCGCTCGGCACGCTCGTGTGGATGATCGTCGGACTCGTGGTCGCGGCCTCCGTCGTGGCGGGATATCAGCACTATCTGCTGCAGCGCACGGGCACCGCCGTCGTCTTCTCCAGCCGGCGCCGGCTCATCTCCCGCATCCTCCACCTGCCCATCAGCGAGTTCGACGCCCGCCGCACGGGCGACCTCGTCTCGCGCGTCGGAACCGACACGACGCTGCTGTACGCCGTGCTGACGCAGGGCCTCGCGGATGCCGTAGGCAGCTCCCTCATCTTCGTCGGCGCGATCGTCGCGATGGCCCTCATCGACCCCGTCCTGCTCGTCGCGATCGTCGCGGTGCTGGCGCTGGCCGTCACGGCCGTCGTGATCCTCAGCGGCCGCATCCGCACCG
>Ga0182739_1000458_pt1 | contig 53555 bp, 55 predicted proteins | sample eDN5th30CBELigBY_FD_128873 | JGI IMG/M metagenome (GOLD analysis project Ga0182739, IMG submission 128873) | Enriched backyard soil microbial communities from Emeryville, California, USA - eDNA 5th pass 30_C BE-Lig BY (version 2) (version 2) | ecosystem: Environmental > Terrestrial > Soil >... | reverse complement strand
TATCAGGAGTGCAAGCACTCCATCAACTCCGCTCGACTTGCATGTATTAGGCACGCCGCCAGCGTTCGTCCTGAGCCAGGATCAAACTCTCCATAAAAGTTCGTTTGACTTGCTCATTCTTTTATCGCTTTTCCATTAATCCGTTAGGATTAACGGGGCAGTTTCACTCGTTGTTCAGTTTTCAAAGAACAATCTTCTCTTTCATGTCGTTCGCTCAATGTCTCAGCGGCGACAAGAAATAATATATCATGGATGCCTATATAATTGCAACCCCTTTTTAAAAAACTTTCGACATTTTTTTCGAAGATAAACGTAATGCTTATTCCGGTGCGATTTTATCATATATGGTACGTCGGTGCGAACTATAAAAAAACAGATGAGCTATAAGACACTCATCTGCTATCTATAGTAATGATAACACTCTGCGATGTAACTTGTGCATACCTTACTTACTCACCAACCATATATCGGAGATCAACGGTACCATCATCATACCCTTGTTCCATAACGGCTACTTCACGCAAGTAAGCTCGCTTAACAAGATTTTGTACAATAAGAGAAAGATCGATATCCAGTACATTGATGGCTTCATGGTTTTGAAGCTCGGCGAGACTCCAAGGTTCATCGCGACTGCCAACAATCTGGAACAATAGCGCGCAGCAGGATTTCATCTTATTCATGACTGTGAACTCGCAAGCTAGCATGACAAGCTGCACCCTCTGCTCTAACGTCTCTGGGCTTGCCGCAAGCTCTTCATAAAGCTTATAGATTCCTGGATGTATAGTACGCATCTGCTTCCATACTTTTGGCTCTGGATGCTTGCCCTCTTCTATAAGCACGATATGAGCCCAGTGATGCAGCGCGCTTAACACATGGCTATGAGCATCGAGCAGGCTGCCATCGAGCACATCTTGTTTAGCCTGCAGATATGTACGCAAAAATCCTGAAAACTCAACCAACTGCTTCTGCTCTCTCATTTTATGAGGAAATACAAGCAATCGCTCTTTAAGCTCTCTAATATTATGATCACGGTCCAGCAGCACATCGCCTCTCACAAGCCATTCCACAATATTGCGGTTTTTTCCGGTGACGTACAGCAGTTCCTCGAGCTGCTTAGCATCTATCCTGCGGACAAGTACTCGCTCACCTGCAATTTGAACATGACCAAACCCGTCATCGACACCAGACTTTTCGACAACAACTAGAGCTAATAAGTCAAGTCCGTCAATTAACGGATTGTAAGGATAGGGATTTTTGACAGCAAGCAATCCAATTATATTTGAATCTAATTGAAAGCTGTTTAAAAGATGTGATTTTATATGCTCCATACGTCCTCCATATAGCTAATCACTTCTGATTGCGTTATAATTGTCTACAGATTAATCCTATATGACCACATCCTTTTTCGACAAACTACCGGCGCATTCCTGCTTTTCATGTCAGAAAATGTTTTGCAAATGTGCGAGAAGGATCAGGTCTATCATTGAAATGTGACAGGAAGGATTTATATCCATGAAAAAATTCTTTTTTAAAACAGCAAAGATTAATGAGTTTCGGTTATGGGGTCTTGTTTTCACACTAATCGGAATGGGCGTTATGATTCTAGGCACCGCGGGGATCGTATTCTGGGGTCAAGCCGGCAAGATTATTGCCGCCATCTTTATGGTCATTGGCATGATCGCTTTACTTATTAGCGTAGGTGTATATTTTTGGGCAGGCATGATGTCAACTAGTGCTACGATGCTGGAATGTCCCGAGTGTCATCGTCCAACAAAAATGCTAGGCAAAACCGATCGCTGCATGTTCTGTAGAACGATGCTGACGCTGGATCCAGCGCAAGCCACACATCAAACAGCAGAAGAACAAGCTCAATCCTAGTTTAATCACAACAAAAAAAGGATGCCTGTAAGCAAAGAGCTTATCAGACATCCTTTTTGTTTTTATAAATGATGAATTAAGGCCGAACTTGCAGATGGTCGTCTATCGTTTTCCAAATCGATGCAGTCTGGAACGCTCTTTGCCAAGTAGCTACCCCTGCCAGATTATACTTTTTCACTAACGCGATTCGAGCTTGAATTGACATGTCATCTTCTATCCATATACGATTCAACGCGCCGTTTTCTTTATATTCTACGTAATGCTGTCCTGCTGCTTCATCAAGCACAGGTTCAAGCTTCTTCTCCGCAATAATGGTCTTAACCCTATCCATGCCGACGGCCTTCGAGGACACTTTCACTTTACCATCCTCAAGAGGAGTTTCGGTCCAAATTCGGGTATATAGCGGCATACTAAGCACAAGCTTGCTGGACGGCACGCCATCCTCTTCCAAAATACGTGAAATTGTGCGTTCTGTCCAAGGAAGTGACGCCACAGAACCGGCTCTAGGACTCGCAGCCCAATGCTCATCATAAGCCATCACCATCATATAGTCGACAACTTTGCCAAGCGCGGCGCGATCAAGAAACAAAGACCACATTTCACTGTTCGACTTCCCAGTAACATCGATTGACACGACTAAGTCTTGTTCATGCAGCAGCGGGGTCAGCTCTCGTACGAATTGAATGAGATTTTGTTTATCAGCCGTATACACGTTCTCAAAATCAATATTAATGCCTTGCAGGTCATAAAGCTCTGCGAAAGCAAGCAATTGTTGAATCATAAAGAAACGCGATTCTGCCGACGCCAATGCCTCAGTTGTCTGGTCTGGCTCAAAGCCATTGCTGAACAGCGCCCATACCTGCATGCCTTGCTGATGTGCCCATTTTACATAGGCTGGATCCGCTTTACCTTTAATTGTTCCTTTGCCGTCAACTAACTCAAACCAAGTTGGACTGACGACATTCACCCCTTGCATAGGCGCAATAGTAGACGGATTAGGCTTACGTTCGTACACAGCTTCCCATACCATATTGATTTTACTGCCGAGTACTTTCCATGATGCATACGCTTCCTCTTCAGGCGCTTCTGCAATTTGCTCTATCGAAGAAAGCTTTACATGACGCTTATCGATAAAGCCTGACAAGCCGTCTTTTGTCTGAACAAGAAACCAGCCCTCTTGCTCCTCCCATATTCGCAGTTCTGATTGAAACGCCGCATCTGCTGAAATCGGTGATTTTTTGGACGGCTCCGTACGCAGGTAAGTACCTTTCTCGCGAACAACGCTTCCTTTCTGTATAGCCTCCCCTGCTTGCAGGGCAGTTACATAGCCTGTTGTCCTATCAAATTCTGTCTGTAATCCATAAAGCTCTGTTATTGGGCTTATTGGCAAATATACAACATTTTCGACAACTTCCGCACTCATTGTAAGATTATACGGCTTTTGGTTCATATGCGCTGTTAAGGAGTCGGTTTTTAGCTGTAAAACCTTATTCGACGTTGTAAAAATAATAGTCCCGGTTGATTCCTCGTAATAGATCGGAATATCCTCTCCCAGAAGCTCCTGCACAAAAGGCAGCGGCAGCTTCACTTCATCATTATCTATAATCGCACCATAATCCGTCACATTACCGTTATGAACGATTGGGTGTTCATATTCAAGTTGAATTGTAATCCTAGTTGAATTAGGCCGTTCTTCTAAATAGCTTGTCCAAGCATAGTATCCGATGGCCGCTAATATCACAAGAAAGACGAACACTCGAACACCGCGTTTACGCTTGCGTCTAGTCGTTCGGCCGATCATCGTTTCCAAAACATCACTCTCCCATACTAACAAAAAACGTGCAGCGTAGCGTATCACCGCCTTACAGCACGTTTTCCGATTGTTGTTTATTTATGCGAGACACTGCTTGTATTGCAGCTTGCGCATAAGCCGTAAATTTCCATGCGATGTCCTTCTACTAAGAAGCCTGTCATCTTCGATGCGGTCTTCTCAACATCAAGCAGCGGCGGATGGCTAAAATCGACGATCTGTCCGCAGCCTTTGCATATTGCGTGATAATGGTCGGACAAGTCCGCATCGAAACGGCTGGAATCATCCCCGTACGTCAATTCTCGAACTAAACCAGCATCAACAAATAATCGCAGATTATTGTATATAGTGGCTACGCTCATACTTGGAAAGCTAGGTGACAGTGCTTTATATATTTCGTCCGCAGTCGGATGCGACATTGAGTTCATCAAGTAGCTCAGTATGGCCTGACGTTGCGGGGTCATTCGTACGCCATCCATCTTCAATTGTTCGAGTGCTTGGCTAACGCTAACTCCCATTCCCTCACGCCCTTCAAAAGTAATTATATCTATTGTACGTTCTCAATTTAGATTTTGTCAACGAAAGCAACGTGAATCAAGACCTATGTCTAGTAATGTGAATGTTGTTATTTGCATTAATTTGAATGCGGTGAGTACCCGCTCCAGACTGGGCTCTGACAATTTTTTTGCTTATATGGAATGGCAGTTCTGAATTAATTTTTCCAAAAGTTACTGATCCATAAAAGCGATAATCACCAAACTCCGGCATTGATATTCGGATCTCGCCGATCGAGCTTCCAAGATCCCAATCGCCAGCAACGACTGAGCTGCTCAAGACGATATTGCCATTAAGCGTATCCGCTTTTACAGCTCCCATCGGCTCATCAATTAGGATTTCCCCATTTCTCGTCTCTGCTTCCACACTGCCGAGCACGCCGAGAAGCTCCAGTGTACCGTTCAGCGTGCTTACGTACACGTCACCGCCAAGCTCAGACAGGGCAATGGAGCCGTTTCGTGCTTCGAAGCTTCCACCAGTGCCGTAAATCTCTTTCGCTTCTATGCTCCCATTCTTGCTCTTTACTATGACAGGACCGGTAACTCGCTCCACCTTTACTAAACCACTGCTGCTGCGAATATTTAAGCCACCCGCAAGCTGCAGATCGCTTATAGAGACGTCGCCAAGACCTACATCAATCTTCATTTGCAGCGGTATTGGATCAGCTATGATTGGTATACTGCTTGTTTCTGTCTCTTCACCTTCTGCGTTATTCTCTGCATCAGTCTCCAGCAATTGATCTGCAGCCTCTTCTACGCTTTTCTCTGGCGTTGGTATGACATGTGCCATAGAGCTAGGCAAGGTCAGTTCTATATTCATTCTCGCCATTTGTGCATTATTCGCTCCGTAAGCTTGCCCTTTGGCTTCCAAACCCAACTGTGGTCCTGGAGTTATCTGGATAAAGGATTGGTCAGCGATCCGATCTGCCTCACCCTTATCGGGGGTATCGACCCAGATAACCGTGCGGATGACCGCCTCCTGCACATCTCCTGTACGTATCGCAATATGACCATTGATATTGGTAATTGTAATAAGCTCAAGCGCATCGTCAAGAGGCGCCTTCAGCAACGGTTTCTCGTATTGAAAGCCCTTTTCTTCATCATATTCAGCAATCTGGCTAATATCAACATTGAATTCATCCAGCCAGCGTGCAGGAAAATCACTGTATTGCGTAACGACAAATGCTGTTCCCGCCAGTATTAATGAAGAAAGCATGCTCAGCATATCGATGCGAAGTGCTTTTCCGCTTCTTTTTGCAAGCAGGCTGTAAACGATGCTTTCTATTCCAAGCGCTATAACAAGCAGCGGCCACCACTGTGCAAGCAGGGCAATATGGTTTTTACCTTGAATTTTATCCGATAACAACAAAGTCCCTGCGGTAATAATAAGCAAGGCAGCTGTAACCCGTCCCGCTCGATACATAACACTAATCCCCTTCCACATAAGGAACAATACGGTACACCCGCCTGCGCTCAGCAGCGCTCCCGCGCTCCAATCAAAAGTGGAATACAACCATGGAGCAGACAGCCGGGGCAGTTGTATGAATAGAAGCATCAGCATTCCGCCCGCAGTCAGAAGAAGCCCCTGTGTTAGTCCGATTGATTCTTGGCTGCCCTCCTCTGGATCAGTCCCCTGCAGCGCGCTGTAGACGCTAATAAAATAAATAACAGGCAGCAGCATAACCAAGTAAACAATAATTAGCAAATAACGTCCGCCATCTGTATTGGCTAACCGAATTACAGCAGCGACATCAATGAAAAAGGCAAGCATGATCATTAAGCCCTTCATTTGCTGTCCTGTATATAGATTGCCTGCTCCCGGCAGCAAAAATGCAAGCACTGCGGCTATTATTTTACTTTTGGCATGTGAATGATGTCTTCTATTCATGCGCGGCCTCCCAAACGTAAACGGCTGACGCCGTCCCTGGCGGCATTAGCTCGTTTCGTGGCGAATTATAGGCGGAGTATTTGTGTGATTCATATGCTTTCCTATCATTCAAGGAAAACAGCAGACCATTATAACTGGCCTGCTGTCGGTAACTAGCTATTCAAGCATTCAATAAGAAGCTTGTTCACGAGCGCAGGGTTCGCCTTGCCTCTCGTCTCCTTCATAATCTGACCGACAAGGAAGCCAATTGCTTTCTCCTTGCCCGCCTTATAGTCTTCAACGGATTGCGGGTTAGCCGCAACCGTCTTCTTTACAATCTCCATAATCGCGCCTTCGTCGCTTATTTGCACCAAGCCTTGCTCCTCAACAATTTGAGCCGGCAGCTTGCCGGTTTCAAGCATCGACTTGAACACTGTTTTAGCGATTTTGCCGCTGATCGTGCCTTTCTCAAGCAAGCCGATCATCTCACCTAAACCTCGGCCTGTAATTTGAACATCCTTCAGCTCCAAGCCATTAGCATTGAGATAGCCGAGCAGTTCGCCCATTATCCAATTCGCTACCGCCTTAGCATCCTTCGTATAGGTCATGCTCTCCTCGAAGAAATCAGCCAGCTTCTTAGAAGAGGTAATAACCTCGGCATCGTACGATGGCAGACCATACTCGGATGTGTACCGAGCTTTACGCGCATCCGGAAGCTCTGGAATAGTTGCTCGAACCTCAGCTTTCCATTCTTCGCTTATATGAAGACGAACGAGATCTGGATCCGGGAAGTAGCGATAATCATGAGCTTCTTCCTTGCCGCGCATAGAGAAGGACTTACCTACCGTATCATCATACCGGCGCGTTTCTTGAACAACCTCTCCGCCAGCATCCAATATTTCAGCTTGACGGAACTGCTCATACTCCAAGCCGCGCTGCACACCTCGGAAGGAGTTCATGTTTTTCAGTTCTGCGCGTGTTCCGAATTCCTTCTGTCCCCAAGGACGAAGACTAATATTGGCATCGCAGCGCAAGCTTCCTTCTTCCATTTTGACATCCGATACATCGCAATATAGCATTATAGCCTTTAGTTTTTCCAAATAAGCCTTCGCTTCCTCTGGCGTACGAATATCCGGCTCCGAAACAATTTCAACCAACGGAGTTCCTACACGATTGAAATCGACAAGCGACGCATAGCCGCCGTCCACGTGAGTAAGCTTGCCGGCATCCTCTTCCAGATGAAGACGCGTAATGCCAATGCGCTTCGTCTCGCCGCCCACCTCAATATCGATCCAGCCATGCTCGCCGATCGGCTGATCATACTGCGATATTTGATAGGCCTTAGGGGAGTCTGGGTAAAAATAGTTTTTACGATCAAACTTGCTTATATCAGCGATTTGACAGTTAAGAGCCATCGCCGCTTTCATAGCATATTCTACAGCTCTGCGGTTAAGCACCGGCAAAACACCGGGATGGCCTAAGCAGACTGGGCATGTATGGGTATTAGGCGGAGCGCCGAATTCCGTAGAGCAGCCGCAAAAAATTTTACTGTTTGTGTGCAGCTCGACGTGGACTTCCAGCCCGACTACCGTCTCATATTTATTCGGTTCAGACATTGCTATCGATCCCTTCGTAAGCATTTATAGCCGCTTATAGCTGCGGACGCAATTTATGATACTCGGTATGCTGCTCAAACGCATGAGCGGCGCGAAGCACCGTTGACTCATCGAAAGCCTTGCCGATGATCTGCAAGCCGATTGGCAAACCGTCAGCCATGCCGCATGGCACGCTGATCGCAGGCACGCCTGCCAAGCTCACAGGAATAGTACAAATATCGTTTAAATACATAGTCAATGGATCGCCTACTTGCTCTCCTATTTTGAAAGCAGGTGTCGGAGCCGTTGGTCCAATGATAAGATCGAATTGCTTGAACGCATTATCGAAGTCGCCCTTGATCAGCGTGCGAACCTTCTGCGCTTTCAAATAATACGCGTCATAATAGCCGGAGCTTAGAGCGTAAGTGCCAAGCATTATACGGCGCTTCACTTCTGGACCGAATCCCTGGCTTCGGGACTTGCGATACATGTCGATCAGATTGTCCGGATTGTCGGCGCGAACACCGTAACGAACGCCGTCAAAACGAGCCAAATTGGAGGACGCCTCCGATGATGCAAGCAAGTAATAAGTTGCAATCGCATACTCTGTATGCGGAAGGGAAATTTCTTCCCATGTCGCGCCGAGCGATTCATACACCTTCAACGCATTCATTACCGCATCCTTCACGCGAGGATCGATGCCTGCTCCGAGATACTCCTTCGGTACCCCAATACGCAGACCTTTCACGTCGCCCGTAAGCGCAGCGGTATAATCCGGAATATCTACGTTCGCGGAAGTAGAGTCGTTGTTGTCGTAGCCGGCTATCGCTTGAAGGACATAAGCGGAATCCTCTACATTTTTCGTAAGCGGGCCGATCTGATCCAATGAGGATGCGAATGCTACTAGTCCAAAGCGAGATACAAGTCCGTAGGTTGGCTTAAGCCCGACAATGCCGCAATAGGCAGCAGGCTGGCGAATCGAGCCGCCTGTATCCGAGCCAAGCGAGAAATACACCTGGCCTGCGGCAACCGATGCAGCAGAACCGCCGCTTGAGCCGCCTGGCACGTATTCCGAATTCCAAGGATTGCGAGTAGGATAGAAGCTGGAGTTTTCATTGGAGCCGCCCATAGCGAACTCATCCATATTCAGCTTTCCAATCGTCACCGCTTGAGCTGCTTTAAGCTTGCGTGTAACAGAAGCGTCATAAATCGGATTATAATTGTTTAGAAATTGACTTGCGCAGGTCGTAAGCAAGCCTTCGGTTACGATATTATCCTTAATGCCCGCAGGCAGGCCGAACAGCAGACCGCGTTCTCCGTCTTGTTGCAGCTGTGAATCCAGCTCAGCTGCTTGCTTCCGAGCTCCTTCCTCATTCAAGGTTATAAAAGCCTTGATCGACGGCTCGGTCTCTTCGATACGCTTATATGATGCTTCTACCAGCTCTGCTACCGACAGCTCCTTGCTGTTTAGCTTGTTATGTACTTCCTGGAGGCGTAAATCAAACATTGCCAACAGTAGCTCCTCCCTTCATATATAAAGCTTTATTATTATTCAAGCACCGCTGGGACTTTAATCTGTCCGTCTTCCTCGTCTGGCGCATTCAGCAGCACCTTCTCGATTGGCAATGACGGCTTCTGTTCATCCTCACGCATAACATTCGTTATCGGCAATACATGAGAAGTAGGCTGTACGCCTTCTGTATCAAGCGAGTTCAGCTTCTCTGCATATTTTAAAATCGCATTAAGCTGGTCTGTGAATTGCTCCTTCTCTCCGTCAGAGAGCTCCAGACGCGCCAAGTTCGCAACATGCTCAACGTCCTTCAACGTAATACTCATAGCTGCTTGTCCCCCTATAAAGATTATCTTCCCTAAATCATTCTTCCTATTATAGCCTATAATAACGTACATCAGCAATGTATTAGGCTGACTGACAATGCGGAACGGCTGTCGCCGTTCTTTGGCGGCGCTGCGCGTCCCTCATCACACAAAAAGGCTGCGCCTTAGTCGCTCGACTCAGGGCACAGCCTTTCCATATGAGAGCTATTATTCTAAATCCAAGCTTTCAGATTCACCTGACGAATAAAATCTTCTCGGCTAAGAGGCTCTTGACTTACAGGCTCAGCTTCTTCTTCCTCATCTGGCTTCATTAAACGATAAAACAATTCCTCATCATAAGTTGCTAATGCATAATCTATTAATGCCTCGCGAGTTGCGCGGTCTGCTTCTTGCTGAATTAGAACATTCTCACACTCTACATCCGCATTCGGAACTAAAAAGTTACGGTTAGCCGCAGGAACTCGAAGAACATAATCAAACACATTATCTTGATTACGATCATAAGCAATTATATAACCATACTCTCCGATTGGGAGGTTTTGTTCGAAATGGTCTGCCACTATAATGACCTTAGTGCCTAGCTGCAGCATCGTCCTCATCTCCTGTTATACCGTTAATTCTATTATTCTACTATCCTACTAAAAAATAATAGCGGTGTCCAATCGGAGATTTCAGCTGACAGCCTTAATCGATTGCCGGAGAACGTCGAAGCAGCACAACGGCGAGAGCCAGCAAACCGCATATAAGCGCAGCTGACAGAGCGGCAACCCCATACACTCGTCCATAGTCAGCGACGGAATCCGTCGCGAGCGCTGCAGCCAATCCACTTAATGCGCCAGGACCCCATCCAAGCTGTTTTGGAAAAAAGCCGGTTAGGACGGTAAGAAGCACCGCTGACCCAAGCGCCGAAAAAGCAGCTGCTGCGCTGCTGCGAAGCAATACGCTGAAAAACAGCGTAATCGTTAGTACAAGCATAAGCCATAACAAATACATGAACATGCTCGTTATTACAGGCATAAAGCCTACTTCTCCGATAAGCAGATTCGTGTAGTACCACGAGGATAAGTAGCCTAAAATCAATGATCCGGCTGATAAAACTAACATCGCAATCCATTTGGAAACAACATAGGCGGCTACCGAGATCGGCTTCACTAATATCATTGCCGCTGATCCATTGTTCCTCTCATTCGATACGACGCCCATAAAAACAAGCACCAGCACAAGAATGCCCAATACTCCATATTGCCCTAATGTCTCCGCCATCACTTGGCTGCCGCTAGGCAGAGGCATTTCGATTACAGTGCCGTCAGGCATATTGCCCGCTGACTTCAAAATTACCGGCATATAATAGTACACGACCGGCTGCATAATACCGAGTACAATGAATACGAGCGGAACCCATATAAGCTTAAAGCTTCTCGCCTGCTCCAGCATTTCCTTCCCTATCATAACTAGCAATCGGGAAACGTGTGAGGTTCCGTTCGCAGAGCTTATCCGAGAATTCCCTGCAGTTGTTTTCGCCATATTCATGCCTTCACCACCCCAAAAAATAAATCCTCCAGCGAGGTATGACCGCTCTCAAGCCGTGTAACCTTAATTTCCTCGCGCGCCAATTCCTCAAGCAGTCCTTTTCTAGCTGTATCCAGATTAGAAACGGTAAATCTAGCCATACCTTCTCCGAGCTCTACCGAATCAAATACTTTGCCTTTGTTTCTGGCCGCATAGTCTGCAAGCCATTTCATTGATTGCTCTTCCTTTTCGATTCTCAGTTCTATAATGGGCCTGCGATGAGTTCTTCTAATATCATCTATTGCTCCATGCAGCGCAATTTCTCCATTTCGTACAATGATAACATCATCACAGAGCTCCTCTGCGTCATGCAGCACATGCGTTGAGAACAAAACCGTCGTCTCCTTCTTCAGCTCTCGCAGCAGCTCCAGCACTTCACGCCTGCCAATTGGATCCAGCGCTGATACCGGCTCATCCATAATAAGCAGCTTGGGGCGGTGAACAAGCGCTTGAGCAAGTCCAAGACGCTGTTTCATCCCTCCTGAATAGCCCCCAATTTTCCGTTTTGCCGCCTGAGTTAAACCGACTCTCTCTATCATGTCCAGCGATTGCTTCTTAGCTGCGGTTCCAGTAAGCCCGCACAGCTTTGCTGCATACACAACATACTCCATCCCCGTCATCCAGTTATAGAAAGCAGGTGATTGCGGCAAGTAGCCAAGCATGCTTCGCTGTGTTCCCCAGCTGTGGCTCTCCTCGCCAAGAAAGCTCATTCGTCCCGCTGTCGGCGCCAGCAAGCCTGTTATCATGCGGATAGTAGTTGTTTTGCCGGCCCCATTTGGACCTAGAAGCGCTACGCAATGCCCTTCTTCAATAGAGAAGCTCATATTAGACACGGCTTTTGACGCGCCAAACGTTTTGACAAGCCCTTCAACCTGCAGCAATGATGTCATCAATTATTTCTCCTTCCAGCTATAAAGAATGCAATAGGCCCAAATAAGTTAATAAAAATGATGATAAGCACCCACATCAGCTTCGGGCCCCTTGTCTGCTCTGCTTTAAAACACATAACTAGAGCGATAATCACTAAAATAAGCTGAATAACTATAATTGGCGCGATGATGGGAATAAGCTTATCCCAGTCCAAGTTAAAATCAGTATTCATCTTCGTCAGCTCCTTTGTTCATTTTCATTGCATTTTGCCTGTTTCGTTTCTTAAACCAGCCGCTTCGTACAAACAGCAAATAGAGAATGAGCGGCATAGGAATTTGAATCAGTCCCCATATTCCCCAAAACCATGGAATGCTGTCACGCTTCCGGGCATCGATAAACAGCCATGTTGATTGCATCGTTGCGCATAGAAAAAATACTGCAAACGCCCAAACCGGCACATTGATTAACTCCGCCATCTGCGATTCAACCCCCTGCCAAAGCTTGCACAGGCAAAAAGCAACGCCCCAGACGCCACTGTAATCTGCATGCCGATAAACCATCCGATACTGGTATTTACCAGCCACATCATTAAGCTGAATATAAAGCAGCCAGCAATCCACAGCCAGGCAAGCTCGCGCAGTTGCTTCCTTCTTATCGTCTGCTTATGAGTCTCCACTAATGATTCCAGCATATAAAGCTCAGGCACAGACGGCTTATGAAGGCTGTCCAGCTGTTCGACCGGCCCTCGCAGCTGTTCATCGAACCATTGCTGGTCCTGCTGTTCCTTTTCCCTGTTCCTCACTCGCACTCAACTCCTTCCGCAATACTTTAATTCCGTTGTGAAGCCTGGATTTTACTGTCCCGACCGGAATGTCGAGCATAGCAGCCACTTCCTCTTGCTCGTATCCGTAATAATACTTCAATATGACAGGAATCCGCATCGCATCAGGCAGCATTCCCAATGCCTCCAGCGCCTCCGACCAATCCAAGCCCTTCTGCTTCATATCGAAATGCAAACTGCGCAGAGATTGCTCCTGCTTCAACCACTTTCTTTCACGATCATCACGCCTTGCCCGATCAATGATCATTCGAGACGCAATCGATATCAACCAGGTGGAGAAGCTTGATCTTCCTTCAAAGCCGGCAATTTTCTCAATCGCCTTTAGCATTGTTTCCTGAGTGATATCCTCTGCGCGAGCCTTATGCAAGGACGCTTTAAGCACGTACTGGTACAAGAATGCATAGTTTTCCCTAAGCAGTATGGCAAGCGCCTCGGAATCACCGCGTTTCGCCTTCTTGATCAGCTTCATCTCTTCATCCACAACGGCTACTCCGCCTCCTCTGACTCTTTGTTATATCGTTTAGACGTTCATCTCCGCTTATTCGTTCATTCTGAATAAAAAAAATTCACTTCCTCTATCGCCGCTCAGGAAAAGCAGCATTATGAAAGGAAGTGAACTTTAGTAATCCAGATTTACGAGCTGCTTCTGCTGTACCACTGCCATACTGGATCCAGCGATTCACGCTCCATATAAGCCGCCTTTTGCGCAAATGGAGCACCCAGCGCATGTACGAACAGACTGCCAATTCTCTTACGCTCCTGACCGTTGGAACGCTTCATTCTAAGCGTTACTATTTGCGGTCTGCGTATCAAATAAGTACTGCGTGACAACAGCCTGTTCTGCAAGGATAGCTGACCGTCCGCAAGCCTGACGCCTGCCGTCCTAAAGCAGCTGTAACGCCAAACCAATACGATCGGCAAAAGCAGCAGCGACCACAAGCCATGCAGCTCAAATATCGCTGTAAGCACCACGCATGGCAGTAACGCCATAAGCAGCGGCATTCTTATAAAATAAATGAGAGACCGCTTAGGCGCGGGAGTAAACTGCTTCGGCTCTGGCAGCTTAAGCTGCGGGACAAAGCTGTCCAGCACTTGCTGCACTTCCGAGCGTTTAATGAACGGATGCAGCAGAAGCAGCTCCTGCTTGGAGGATGATACTACCTGCAGCTTCACCTCCGTGAAGCCAAATGGCTGACGCAGCACGCTCTCTACAATTTCGACCGCCTGCACCTTCTTCGGGTCGAATACATACGTTTTCTTTTCCAGCAATCCATAGGATACCGACACCTGCTCGCCTTCCCTGCTAACCGTAAAGCCGCTGTACTTGATAATATAAAGCAAGATCGACAGCAGCCAAGCAAAGATTAAAAAACCGACTACAGCAAGCACGATGAGAAAGACAATAGCGCTGGAAAAGCTGTTGACGGAATCCTCTATGAATTGATCAAAATAGCTGGTCGGAAGCAGCGGTTCAATCAAATCATTGGCAAAAGAGTATACCGCGCCGAGGAAGGCAGCGGTCAAACCAAAATTTGACGATGTAGCCGCAGCCTGCAGCAATTGTTTCGTACTCAGCTTAAAGCTGCCCTCTTTGGTTGCCGGTTGATTAACAATCGGTGTGGAGTCAAGCTCAAAGGCCTGCTTTGAATCAAGTCCTTGAAGTTGATCTTGCACTAATTGCTCATGCATGTTTTCTGGCGAAATGGGTTGCGCCTGTTTCAACTGAAGCTCGTTAGCATGCGCACGAAGAATTTCTCTAATTCTCGTTGCTGCCGGCAGTGACAGCGCCGACAGCACGCCGTCCGCTTTTTTGTTGCCGCCCGGCGTTTCTATGCTGACTTGAGCAATTCGAAGCAGACGATGGATGAGTGTCTGTTCGACATTGACGCTATGAATTCGATTGAAGTAGATCGTCTTTTCATCACGAAATAAGACACCCTTGCGAATAATAATGCGATCCGATTCCAGCCAAAATCCGAACTTTTTCCAGCTTAAATAACAGAAAAAAGCGGAAAACAGCATAAGCGCCCCTATGCCGGCATAAATCATCCAGCTTGGCTCAAAGGAGCCCTTTCCGCGAATGAATGCGAGCAGAAGAAGCGGCCAGAACCCTTTTATAATCTGAAAAATAGAGTACACGACATACTTAGGATGCAGGCTTTGACGTTCACTCATCCTGATCATCCACCTTAGCTAATATACCGATCCGCCGTTTAAGCGCTTGGGCTTGCTCCAGCTTCAAACCATCAATCGTATGTTTTGTCGCCGCCGTTACTATCGCTACCTTGGCCAACTCATACTTTCGCATCAAAGGACCCGTCTCCAGCTCAACATGCTGAACTTTAACCATGGGAACAAGTACATTCGTAATAAAGATAAGTCCAGATTGTATTTCTAATTCATCCTCGAACAGCTCGTATTTATAACGAGAATAAATAACTTTAGGAACAATCCAAATGAAAATAATACTTAACAACAACAATACGGCCAGCCCTATCCAGATGGGGAGCATCGTCCATTCCTTCCATAGCGCGAGCGCCAAATACGCGACAAGCAGCACCAACAGAATTCCTTCCGTTATGATCCAATTGATTCGGTACACTTTCAAATAGTCCAAATGCAGTCTTTGTGTTAAAGCGCGATCCATTCCGCCACTCCTTATGTTGCTTTTTATTCATTTCCTCTGCTAAAGCACAATCAGCTCTTGCCTCCACTTGGTCAATACAGAAGCCCCTTGCTCTGATATGGCATAGCTATTCTCGATACCGACAACTCCTTGATTCGGAAAAGTAAACTTCGGCTCAACCGCGATAACCATACCGGGAGTGAGCGGCTCATTAAAGCCGTTCGCAAGCACCGGCCATTCATCCAGTTCGAGCCCGATTCCATGTCCTAAAAATCTCGCTTGATCCGCACCATACCCCATGAAATGACCAGACAAGCCCGCTGCGCGGCATTGCTCAACAGCATTGCTATAAATCGAAGAAGTAAGAGTACCTGGAATCATGCTCCGCTCCGCATCCCTTAAAATAAGCTCGGACAAACGATATGCTTTGAGCAGCGATTCCGACAGCTCGCCTATAACGGCAGTCCTCGTCTGATCGATGATATAACCGTCAATGCAGCAGCCAAGATCAATGAGGATCGGCACATTCCGTCCGATTGGCATACGGCTTGCGTTTTGCGGAAAAGCAGAACCTAGTCCCAAACCACCCGCAGGTCCGTCAAAATAAGAGGGCATAGCTGCAGCAGCGCCGGACATGACCATGCCTGTTACAATTTCTTGATTATAGCCGCGAAGCCGCATGATACCCATATGTCCTCGCTTACGAAGCTCATGCTCAACTTGCGCCATCCATAACAGCTCTGTAACGCCTTCCTTTAAATACGGCAATGCAGCGTCTAAGGATTCAGCAAGCACTGACGCTGCCGCTTCAATCCGCTCGATTTCCCAGGTAGACTTAATCATTCGTATTCGTCTTACAATCGGGGAGCCATCGATAAGCGTGCACCCGCCCGCAACTCGGAGCAGCTCCTCCAGCTTTAAATACTGGGCTGCAGGCAGCACGTCCAGATCAACAGCAATTCGCGTTTCAAGCGCATTGCCGAACAAATTCGGATAATCGCCGCGAAGAAGCTCTCCAAAAGCTCTATACGAACCAAGCCCTTTTACAAGGAGCGATGATTCCTCGGCGGCGCGCCCTATGCTTCGCTTTACATAGAACGAAGTCTCTCCGTTGCTCGGAATAAATAAAAAGCCATTCTGCATCGATCCGCTGAAATAATAAATGTCAATGCTCTGTGTTAACAGAAAGCCGGTAATATTGTTTTTAAGCATAGCAGCCTGTAGAAGCTTTATTCGGTGATTTATAAGCTCTGGCGGAACATCCCTTGTAACATACCGTCCTTCATCCTTCATTTGTCCATTCACCTCTAATCGCGATTTCCCTCCTTTTATTAGACCAATATTTATAGGTAATCGTCAACCAATAACTAACTCTGCCGCCCCCTTTATTTCCCACTCAATCGGCTTCAGCACCCCGAAAGCACGTGGATACTTTAAATGAATAATCATAATTACGCCTGGTCGACGCAGCGTTACTTCATATTGATACTGCTCATTTCTATAAGTGTAAGGAAAGTTGTATTCATCATTAATGACTTCATATACCCGTACTTCGATTCGTTCGCGAAGAAAAGCGTCCTCAAGCGGCATCCCTTGATGATCAAGCTTTAAATTATTCATTAAGTAGCTGCTGGCAGCTGCCGCTGCTTTAACTTCGTCGATACGGAATATGCCGTCCGCCAATGCTTCTCGGTCCAACTGCTGCGCTGCTGCATGAACCGAGCGATTGACAGCGCGCTTCCCTTCGAACAACGTTCGCATGGCCAGCTCCGCTTCAACCTGTTGAAGGCCTATATAGGTCCATACTCCAAGCATCAAAACAATCAGCAGCAGCTTATTCATCGCTACCTTCCCCTCTACGGAACATACTCGCTCATCTTCATCCCCGCTGCGCGGAGCCGCTGATCTGGCGGCAATGGACGAAGCCCGATTAAACGATCAATTTGAAACAGTCCTTCATAGGGATAACTAATGACAAGCGCGATACCGTCGCCGCGAGGCACCGGCGCAAGCGGATTGTCAGGATCAACGCCGCTGGTCGTCTCCAGTTCATAAATGAGCTCACTTGGCTTCAGTCCAAATGCCGCCATTCTCTGACGGGACATTTCCTGCATGGAAGGACTAATATAGCCGTAGTTGCCGCTAGCGCCTATCTCAAGCATATAATCCACCTCCTGCTGCAGCAGCGCATGTCTGACTATGAGAACATGCTTATAAATGGGGGAGAACATCAGCCAACACAGCATAGCGGCGAATAACACAAAGACAAGCAGCTGCTTCATGGCCCCATTCTCCTTATATGCTCGCTGATGCTCTCGCCGGCTCCGTTTATATTTGCTCCCATACCGCTGTCTCCAGCGATTAGCGTCTGATATAGAAACACAACTGTTATTAATAGAAGCATCGTTATAAGCAGCGTTCGCATGACGTCCTCCACTCCTCTTCTTCATTAAGGCAGCAGCTCGCTAATTTTAAGATTCGCTGCGTTTCCTTGGCTTTCGATTTGGCTTCTCGTGCCTGTCGCATCCTTCGCAATTATGGAATTGAACAACACAATAACGACAACGAGCAGCATGACCGTCATCAAAATATTTCGCATCCTTATCACCTCCTTCCAGCAGTTTTAATCAGCTTAATGATTGCAGAAGCTTCTGTCCCTCACTAACCCATGGATAAATGAACACCTGAAAGGTATATAGAATAGGGATACCCGCAATGATAAACAATCCGTAAGAAAGCGTCTCCCTCCTCCCTTCCTTATCCAGCTCCAGCTTCTCCTTATAATCCTCAATGCGCGACTTAAGCAGTTCATAATAGCTGCTGCTCTCGTGCTCGCGAAGCGCGTCTATCGTTTCCACGAATGTCATGGCGTCTTCAGTGCCAAGCCGCTTCTTAAAATGCTGCAGCGCTTCTCCTGCATCGTAATACCACTCAGCCAGCAAAAGCTCGAAATCTCCTCGCATCAATTTGGTAAAAGGCACGCAGCGCGTCAGCTTCGCATGAATATTTAAAGAGGACTCCGCAAGATAGAGCAATTGATTGCTCACAACAAAAATTTCCTTAGTCATTCGAATCGATCGCAGCTTACCCCAGGCTCGGAGTAAGGGAAGGTCGAATAACAATAAAGCTCCTAGCGGCAGCAGAACCGCCAGCATAGTTATCATTGACACAGCGGCAGACCGCCAGATGGTTAACCCTGTAAACACTAGAACGATTACGATCAGCAGCAGTTGCAGCAATCGATATCCAATGGCATACCATGCCGCATCTCGCGTTACGCCGCATGCTGCAAGCAGCAGCTCCCGCTCCTTAAACCGCTGCTGATCTCTTGATAACAGAAAAGGACGAAGCCGCTGATCCGGCAAGATGCCGTTCTTCCACTGCAGCAGCGATAAATGCTGCCACCGGGCTCGTCTCCTCGGAAGCAACTGCAGCAGCATATAGAGACCAATCACGGCAAATAAATATTGTCCCGCTGTTCCAGCCCACTGTACAAGCTGGCCCATTTCGTTGCTCAACCCAGTCACCTCCTGTCACATTTTTTTGCGAGAAAGCCAAAGCCCCATTAAGAAGGACGCGAACATGAGAAGCAAAGCGTTCAACAGCATATCTCTGCCCTGCGAATCGATAAAATAGTAGTAATAGGAATTTTCTTTGTTATAGCGCCAATTGATGCCAACGAATAACGCGAAGAAAAGAACCGGTGTAAAGTTGGCAATTCGAATCTCAAGCAGCCGATTGCGCTCCTGTTCATTTGCCCGTCTCGAACGGCGCATGTCACTTATTAGCTGCTTTAGGCTCTCTGATACGCCAACCCCCTCTGTCAGCGAAACCCGCAATATATGAACGAAATAATCAGCCCACACATGCCCCAGTGACGCTCCCAGCAGTCTTAGACTAGCTTCATCATCGCCTCGCACCGATAAATTGCGGTAAAGCTGCTCCAATACCGACTGCATAGGACCGAGCAATCGCCGTTCTTCAATCGTTCGCTGCAGCGCAATTTTCACTTGCCGCTCGCCCGTTACGAGGTAGCTTTGATAGAAAAGCTCTACAGCAGGCAAGAAATCAATCTGCGTCTGCATTCTGCGATGCGTGAGCATTGCCCTTAACAGGGTATAGGGAAGCAGCCCGAATACAATGCCAAGCAGCAGCGTGCCCTTCAAACTCTGAAAAAACATTCCTCCGAATACAATGCCGACTAGCAGCATGCAGCAGGATAAAAGGACCAGACTTACCGGACGGAGCGAAATCCGCAGCGCCTCCAGTAAATCGGATAAATGCTCGTACACATCACGCTTGCGTTGAAAGCGCTCCGTCAGCCTATGCATCAGTCCAACGCGCTTGCGATAAAGGAGCCGCGACCGCAGACGCCGCTTATTCGCCCAATAGCTTGTAAATTGATAGATGGAAACAAACAGCAGAACGAAAGCCAGCAGCACTCCTGCCGTCATTGAAGCGTCAATCATGGCTGCACACCTTCCCTGAAGACAACCTTCGCTGCCCGCTCTGAGATTGGCTCTGGAAATTCCCAATCGTCAAGCTCTTCATTGAATCGGGCCCACTCCCTCACTTGAACGCTGTCCTGCTCCCAGCGGAGCTCTCCGATCCGATAGATGACCCTGCGGCCATTCACTAGCCGCAGCTCGATGCCCAGCTCCGTTACATACTGTGTAATCCGCTTCACCAATCGCTCTGGATTCATCCCTCTGCCATCAAGCATGCACATATCGCAGACTGCTTCAGGCACATCCTCAATACGATTAGCATGCACTGTCGTCATGCTTCCGGAATGACCTCTCGTACACGCCCGCACATAAACATTAGCGTCAGAGTCTCGGATCTCGGCATGTATAATCCGATTGGGCGATTGTCTAAGCGCGAGCTTAAAAGCTTGAGCGAAGGCATGCCGCTCGTCCTCTTCATCCGTCTCATACTCGACGATGTTCTTTGAAGGAAAGTCTCTGCCCAGCATCATTTCGAAGCGGCCTTCCAATGTAATAATTCGCTCCTCATCCGGCAGCTCCGCAATAAGCGCTTTCATAAGATTGGTCTTGCCTGAGCCTGTCGCTCCAATCAACACAAGGTTGTACTTTGTCTTCAGAGCGGCTAACAGCATATGCCTAATACGGTCATTCATCGAACGATAGCCCGCCCCGCACAGCTCCATCAGTGAAACATTGCGCGCGGTATAAAAGCGAATGGTCAGTGTCGGCTTAGCAGTAAATCCGAAGCCCGTCATCGTTACGCGCGAGCCATCCTGCAGCATCACTTCTGCCCAACGCTTTCTGACATTAATGCGATCATTATTGTAGAGCACGAGATTTTGCTGCAGCCGCTCAACATCCTTTAATTCATCAAAGCAATAAACGCTTCGTGTTACCACACCTTGGCGAACAGTGAAAATAGTTGTACCGACAACTTGAATTTCCTCAAGTCCATCCTTCTGAGCAAGTACAAGCTCCAGCACATTGAGGCCAATAACTTCTGCGAACAGTGCTTCCGCTAATGTTTGATATGGTGTCTCCACATCTGGAAGGGAGTGAATACGCAGTTGAATAAGACGATCCGCAATAATAGCGAGCACTTGCTCGCGCTCCTGCGTAAACCCAAGCACTGCCCGATTCAGCATTTCATTGTACTGTCTTCGTTCATCGTCAGACAGTCCGCGCGGCGCACTTAGATAGGCTCGAATTTCTTCGGCCAACCGCGAGAAAGCTTGGCTTGCTCCTTCTTGGTCCAGCCACTGAAGCCCTGCGATCTGCCCCTTAAGCTCTGCGCCCTGCCCCTGCTGCTCATGCTGGAGCTTGGCCGCAAACTCCGCTGGGGAGAACCGCTCGCTGTGACCGCTCATAATCTTGCCCCCTCCCGATGAGCCGACAATCTTCGATACCAGGGCTGAGCCGCCAGCTTGGGGACGGTGCTGTATATGCCGCTTTGCTCCATAATAATCTCGGCTGATGCCTTCATCGCTTGCTTTCCTTCCTTTGCGCTCTGCAGCCATTGGTCATAAGAGCCGCTGTCTAAACCATTGAACAGAGAATGGCTTAATCGGAATTGCCCTAACGGCTTAGTCCCTAATTCATTGCAAATATGTTTCATCTGATATCCTCCATTTCTCCAAGGATTCTGAATAACCAGCGTTTCATATTGATCAGGCATTATGCCAAACAGCGGAGATACTTGCCCAATCCACCGCATCCCATCCTCTTGAAAATGCGAAATGGCCTCCGTAGTTACTAATATTCGCGAGCTGGCCCGTCGCATCGCGCATACGGTTGCTGCATTATCCCAATAAGCTCCTGCATCCAGCACGATAAAGTCATACGTTCCTCCAGCTACTTCCAGCAAGTACTCTGTTTCCTCCAGCGTAAAAAATTCCGCCTGGTCCCGTTCACGATTGCCGAACAGCACCTGCAAATTTAACATACCCGGTATAGGATACGCCGCCCTCTGCAGCTTCACCGATGTAAGCATTCGCGCTCTCAACTCAGGCCTTAGCTTATCCAGCGTTATGGTTGGATCCTGAATGCCCAGGTAACGATGGATTTTCGCGCTTTTTAGATGAAGACATAGGAAACCGACTCGTTTGCCGCTTGCCTCTGCGATCCGCATAGCTGCAGCAAAAGCAGAGGCTGTAGTTCCTATATTGGGGGTTGTGCCGATAAAAGCCGCGATAGGAGCTGGGCAATTGCTCATTTACGGTTCCTCTCCTTCTGTAAGCAGATCATAAGAGGCAGAGCTGTAAGCGACAACCAGCTTAGCAGTGCCGTCGCGACAAAGCGCATCCAGCTTCAGCCACTCTTCTTCAGTCAGGTTTAGATTCAAATAATCGATCATGCCATTTGCGTCTCGCCGTGATGCATACATTTGCTCCATATTCCCTTCAGCAAGCGAAAGAAGATTCGGATTGCTGACATTGTCAATTTCCAGATTGCCAGATGTTTTCACCGATGCGACCGTGACCGCCTCTTCGAACAGCCTGCCGAGCGGAACCCCTGTGCCGGATGCGTACAGCAGCACTTTATCTCCTGCCCTGATGCCGTTCGAGATCGAACGGATATACTCGCGCGGTATTTGGAAGGTTGATTGCGAGCGGCTCGGCTGAAGTCGAAATCGATCGAGCTTCCAGCTTAGAATCGGCTCACCCTTGCCAAGCGGCACTATGGTCTCTTTGCCTCTCACCTCAGAGATATCTTGCAGCATATCCGAGTCGAGGACGCTAAGCGGAATTGTCAGGAGTCCCACATCCTTGTCGCTTATTTGTTCGCCCGCTCCTATGAATCTCGTCGGAACAATGACAGTCGCCATATCCCTCTGCAGCAGCTGCAGCTGCTGCAAATGAAAGAGACCATATACAACGCAGGCTGCCATCACCGCAGCCAGCAAACCAATCCAGACATTCCTTGTTCTAATCATTGCCTCACCCTTTCTAGAGAGCAATAAAAAAAGAACGCAGCAGCAGCCTTTCGGCAAACTACATGCGTTCTTCGCAATCTATTACTCAATTATGAAATTGAATTACAATTAAATCCATAATAACTAATATAATATAATTTGTCTATATACAAATCAAAATCGATTTCAAAAATCGATCAATCCCACACTAATTAATAAAGAATCATCGACCTTTCGCATCGTCTCATCATCTAGATGTGTGATTTTATCTGTTAATCGTTGCTTGTCAATCGTTCGAATCTGCTCCAGCAAGACGACCGAGTCTCGATCAAAGCCATGGGCTGATGCATCCAGCTCCACATGCGTTGGAAGCTTTGCTTTCTGAATTTGAGCTGTAATCGCTGCTACGATAACTGTCGGACTGAAACGATTGCCTATATCATTCTGGATGACTAGTACCGGACGCACACCACCTTGCTCAGAGCCAACAACAGGCGACAGATCAGCAAAAAATACATCTCCACGTTTTACGATCAAGAGCTACACCCCGCTAACGAGACGACCCATCATGTGATCGGCTTCTACCTCCGCTTGAAAAGCCTCCGAGGCGATATTCAGGTTAATTTTTGCCATTTCCATATAACCGCGTTGCATAGATTCACGTATTTGCCTCTTTTTCCGCTCGACCAAGTACAGTCTCATCGCCTGACGAATAAACTCACTTCGATTCGAATTTTCCTTGGCCACGATCCCGTCAACCTCTTCGAGCAGATGATCTGGCAAACTAATCATGATCCTCTTCGTATTGTGTAAATTGGCCACCTTACCCGCACCTCCAAGACTTTTCCAACACGCTATTACTCATTATTTCAAATAATTGCCGACACTATACTTCAACATATCTATGATCAGCGTATTGCAATTATGCTATCATCCTGTATAGCACCGCAGTATAGACAATTGCCTAACTGTACAATTCGTTGTGAATCGCAAAAATCCTCTTCCTTTACAATAACTTGTCGAAAGATTATTTTTTCCAGTCTAGCCCATAATAACATTATAGGAGCGGATTACTAACAGCAACCGTTGCTCCGCCGCGCTTATATACGCGTACAATACGCGATGCCAGCATGCAGGTAATCTCGTAATTAATCGTACCGAGCTGATCTGCGACCTCATCAGCTGTTATCGTTTCTTCGCCTTGTCGACCAATCAGCACAACTTCTTCCCCGGCATGCACAGGTTGCTCATCATCGATCGCGTCCGCCCCGCTTAATGCAACCATGCATTGATCCATACAGATCGTACCAAGTACAGGCGACTTCACGCCGCGAATCAACGCATTCGCCTTACCTGTAAGCATTCGGCTGAAGCCGTCCGCATAACCGATCGGAAGGGTGCCGACACGCTCTTCTGAGGCAGCGATGTAGCGAGTCCCATAGCTAATACCCCAGCCTTCAGGCACCGTTTTGGTCATGACAACTTCCGTTTTAAGCGATAGAACCGGCTCTAAAGAGACCCTTTGCTTATTCACCTCAGCCGACGGATATAGGCCGTACATGCCGATACCCAGTCTAAGCATATTGCCAGCCCATTCCGGTGTATCTATCCCCGCAGCGCTGTTAGCCGCATGAATAATCGGAATCGGAAGCTCTGATTCCTTAACATATTGCGCAATTTGTTGAAAACGGTCGTATTGCAGCTCCGTATACCGTTTGTTCTGCTCATCCGCTTTGGCGTAGTGAGTGAATAGACCTTCAATCTCAAGCTGCGGCACATCCAAAGCTTTATGAATAAAATTCTTCGCTTGATCGAAGCCGAGCAAGCCGAGACGTCCCATGCCCGTATCGATTTTGATATGCGCCTTCAAATTTCTTCCATTCGCAAGAGGTGCTAATTGACCAGCCGCCTCTAATATATCCTCGCGAAACAGACTGATCGTCACTTCATATTCGCGCGCTAATTCTAGTCCTTCTGCCGGAACATAGCCAAGCACAAGAATCGGCGTGCGAATTCCGGCTTTTCTTATTTGAATGGCCTCATCAAGAAAAGCGACGCCTAAATAATCAACTCCGAAGCGTTCCGCTTCACAAGCGATTTCTACGGCGCCATGTCCATATGCATTCGCCTTAACCGATGCCATCATGAGACAGCTCTCCGGTATTGCCTCGCGAAACGCGCTTAAATTATGGTGTAATGCATCCAAGCTTATCTCTGCCCTTGTCGGGCGATAATACGTATCCAAACAAGCTCACCTTCTCCAGTAATGGCACTCATTTCTTAACTAACGGCTAAATCTCCAATAGTGTTAATGTTATACGCTGCCGTAAAGACTGTCAATGAAATGAATGCCATTATAATGATCCATATATTAGAATAAATGCATCACAACTGGATTATCTATTATTTTCCTATTTCGCCTTGAACGGATTGCGCGATTCGGATCATTTCCGTTTCAGGCAGATTGGCGCTTGTTAAGCGGAATTGATTGCCCTCATAAGTCCACATTAACGTCTGCTGCTCCTCGCCGGTAAGCTCGCCGATCGTAAAGCCAAGATCAATCATCAGCCCTTGAACAAGCGAAGCCGCGACATCCTTAGGCTTAGTCTGCATCAGCGTATAGCTGTAATCACCTTCAAATCGATGCATAACGCCCGGACTTCCTCCGAACACAATATCAACAGCATCCTTTTGGGCCACTCCATCCGGCGTATAAGACGGAACCATTATGGAAAGCGGCTGATTAGCGGAATCTTCCTCCGTCATGCCCGAAGTCTGATCTGCTTCTGCTTCCTCTTCTTCCTTCTCTTGCTCCTCATCGTCAATTACGCTGTCTGATTCCGGCTCTTCAATCACTTGATTCTCTTGATTCTCAGGCGTTTGAATAAGCACATCCTCGGTCAGCTGCTCCTGATCCGTAATCGTAGGCGTTTCGCCGCTGTTGCTGGAAGGCGTCGTCTGCATATTAGCCTCTGTCTCAAACACGCTCTTATCGAATTTCGAACCGAAGCTGAAGGAATCAAATTTCACATCTACCATTACGTTCGAGTTAGCGTCCGTCACCTCTACTTGAACCGGCTTGTAATCCGACTTGTTCAGCCAAATTTTTTGGCGCGAAAGCGAAGCGTTGCTGTAAGTAGCCATTACATCAAATACATAGGCATCCTCATCTACTGTAAATTGACGCTGATTGTCCAGCAAAATGCTTTGCACTAGCGTCTGGTAAAGGTATACCTGACCTTGATTTTGCGGCCAATCACTTTGGAAACGGAATACTTTATTAAGCTTAGGTGTTAATACAAATACGCCATCATCATTGCGAAGTACAATTTGGGTAATATCCTTCTCTTCATTCGTCAGCTTAATTCGATAATAAGTCGGCTTCTGATAGGACACCTCTACCTTATACTCGAGCTTCTGCTGTGAGCTCGTATGCAGCGTCATCGTTCCGCTGCCTTGATAGCTTTCCAATCCACTAACAACCTTGTCGAGCTCCTTCACCACGGACTCGGCGTCCTTCGTACCGCAAGCGGCGAGCACTAATGAGAAACATAGCAGCAATGCCGCTGTCCATGTCATGCGACGCATGAAATCATCCCCTCTGCACACATAGTTTTTTACTGGCTGATAACATATCTATGTGGGAACTTGTACAGTTATGCGGACAACGTTGACGAGCTGTTCCATTATTTTTTGAAATAGAAAATTTAATAAATTATACCAAAGCACTATTGAAACTGGTAAAATATTCCCCTATACTATACTCCGAATGTTTGTTAACTACTTTTCCTAAGGAGCGTGAACCGTTTGAAGAAAAAGACATTTGCAGCCGTTATAAGTGTAACGATGCTGGCTAGCATGGGTACTGGCGCATTCGCGGCTACAAAGCTGCAGGAGATTAAAGCTCATCTCAATCCTGAGATTAAGGTCCAGGTCGATGGTACTCCTGTTGATATGCGCGATGTGAATGGAAATGCAATCTCGCCGATCATTTATCAAGGAGCCAATTATTTTCCGATTCGCGCAATCGCCGATTCACTTGATGTAGCGGTCGATTATGATGAGGCTGCAAAGACGATTATTTTAGGAGAAAAGGTTGACGGGGTATCGATCGCTGATGGCTTTGACGATATGTATCATACGAAAGACCCTGCTCACACGACTTATAAAGACAAGGATTATAAGGAAGCTTATTTCAACAATCACGATGCAAACCGCAGCGTCAGCTTCATGCTTTACCCAAATAAGGAGCATCAAACGCTCTATCTGCAAATAGCTGCAGTTGGCGGCGATATTACTGAGTTTTTTATTAAAGACAGCAAAAATGATGTTATATTGAAGGAAGTAGAAGTCATTAAATCAGAGGAAGGCTTAGTGACTGTCCAAGCAGATATCGGAGGCGTTGAATCGTTGTACATCTACGGCAGCGCTAAGGATGGCACTTCGGTTTTTGTACCGTTGACTACTTCATTTTATAAATAATAGATAAGTTGATATATGGCAAAGACAAAGGACTTTCATTTCAAGAAAGTCCTTTGGCAGTACCTAACTGATCTTACTATCACCCGTTATCTTTTTTCGATAGACAGTGCTTGAAATTGCTCGAACTATTAACTGTCCTATCAACCAGGCAAATCCAGTGAATACGATAACTAATTCCATTCCAAAGGGATTAAACCATGAAGGATTTGGTGACGATATAAATCCAACTGCTAATAGCACTGATACAATAATCGTAACAAGGTTCGCCAAAAGAATGGATAAGAGTTTAATATTTCTAGATAATAGACCAACAATAATGACTAGAACTAACAATAGTGTACCCAATAACAAGAAAGAAGCCTCTCCCCCTCCTTCAGTTTGCGTAATTTCATAGAAGTGGAACAAAAATGGTATAGGAATCAAAGTGAGTATTAACCATAAGTATTTAATAATAATACCTCCTTTAATAAGCCTTAACGGATTTTGACTGCCTCAGTGTATCATAGGTTTCTTCCAATCGGAATAATTTTCCCTAAATTGTCATTTATTTCTTTGTAATGTCGTTTCGCTGGTGTTATTTCGTGCTGCTTTAAGAATGTCTTAAATAAAAAAGGGTGCCCTTTCAGCGAAGGCGGCACCCTCTTCTATTTTGATTCCGGCTAAGCGCCGCTTTAGGTCATGCCTCCATGATTTTGAACAATAGCCAGCGCCTTATCGTAATCCGCATCGCTTACGACAACAGTCAAGCATATATCCTTTCCGCTCAGCGCTTCATTGCCTTTATCGCTCATACCGCTCGCATCCGGACTAGCAGCCGCTAATATCGAAGCTGACTTATTGCTGAAATCGCCTGACAGCGTCAGCTCTCCAAGTCCATCAAAATTACTTGTAATCGGGTTCATGATCCCCTCGACGCCGGATCCGGGATATTGACCAAAGCGGTCAATTCGGGAATCGATGACCTGTAAGGATTGCAGCAGCCCTCTAGCCTCTTCCGCCTGCTCCGGCGAATTGAAATAAGCGATTATCGCTTTTTCCGCCACGTTGAACGCCTCCTTTTCTGCACTATAAATAAGTAGAAGCCTCCTGCTCTATCTCTCACAGTCTGCTTGCTTACATTTTCCATATCCCCAATCAAATATACTGCATGATTACAAATTATTGTGATGAAGCTCCTCTTTCATCTCTCCGAGCGCTCGTACTATTTCAGCTTCAAACTCGCTTGGGTTATCAACCCTCAGCACTACGGAGGAAACGGCCTTTTTAGTTCCGAAAGATCCTGTCACGAAGACTTGCTTCTTTAAATGCAGCTCAAATTGTGGAGCATCCAGCCTTATATATGCCAGGTAGGTGTCCTTCGGGACCTGTTCGCCAAGTCCAATCTGCTTAGCAGCAGTTATAGCTTCAATATTATCGAGCGCTATCTCCACTCTGTTTTGGAAGCCCATGCGAACAAGCAGACGTCCTGCGGTCAGCGTATGGGGAAGATAGCGATAAGCGTTGTAGCAAGCGATAAAGTACAAAATGGCGTATATACTCAAAACAGACGCAATCCAAGCCATCCACTCATTCCACATGGCCAACAACAGATGAACGCCAATCATCTCCGCAATCATAATAATGATAAATACAATCATGATCATCTTGTATTGGGAAGTCTGATGATAGCTATAACATGCCGCTCTTGACAGTTGCGGCTTTCTGAACCAGACCACGAATGAATAATAAAAAACGCTCAGCTCTGTGAGCAACATATCTGTAATTGCGCTTTTGGGCTTATTTCCGTTGGATAGCATAGCTCCACCCCAGCTAGTTATGTTGATTTTTTAAAAACTCCCACAGAAATGCTATAATATAGCTATTATCATTTGGGAGGGACTTATGTTTATAGCAATCGGCATAGCGTTTCTGCTTGTATATGCATTAATCGTATTTTATATCGGCTGGAGCGGCTGGTCGTGGATGAAGCCGGTCGTGTCTCGGCGTTTTCGTTATTTTTACATTGCAGCGCTCCTATTTCTAGCTAGCTCCTTTATTTTCGCAAGAATGTTTGAAGGAGCTGTTATTCTGAGCATTATCGGCTCCTATTGGCTGGCGATGTTCAGTCTGCTCGTCTTGCTGCTGCCCGTTATCCATCTCTGCGTATGGCTGACCAAGCTTACCTCGCTGCCTCGACATCAGGTACAGAAGTGGTCAGGCATAGTCGCGCTGACAGCGCTTATTGCATTCCTTGCTTACGGCAGCTTCAACGCTTATAGCCCTGTTGTTCGAACCTATGAAATAGCCCTTGACAAAAAAGGACCGGAAAGCGGTGAACTTACGATCGTCATGGCTTCGGATATGCACTTCAGCTATTTGTCAGGTAAGAACCACGCTAAGAGAATGGTAGAAGAAATAAATGCACTGAAGCCTGACATCGTCCTGTTCCCCGGCGATATAGTCGATGACGACATTGTCCCCTATATCAATAAAGGTATAGGTCAAATCTTATCTGAGATCGAAGCTCCTTACGGCGTTTATGCCTCATTAGGCAACCATGACCGCTTCAAAGGCGAGATACATGAGTTGATTGACCTGCTTGAGGAAAGCAATATGAATGTGTTGTACGATGAAATCCTAACTGTAGGCGACTGGTTAACCTTAATTGGGCGAAAAGATTACATCGACAAGGATCGGGCCGACTTGTCTGAGCTGACAGCCGGTATTGACCCGTCCCATTCCATCTTCCTCCTCGATCATCAGCCCTATGCTCTTGATACCGCACAGCAGCTTGGCATTGATTTGATGGTGTCGGGACATACGCATCGAGGGCAGATTGCGCCAGCTCATCTCATCACGCAGCTGCTGTTCGAGAATGATTGGGGCCATCTGCAGAAGGAGCAATTCCACTCGATCGTCTCCTCCGGCTACGGCTTCTGGGGACCGCCGATTCGAACCGGCTCCCGCTCTGAAATTGTGCAAATTAAAGTAACGTATCCATAACGTCCATAACGCCGACTGCTCTGCTGTCGCTTACGAGCTGCTGCTGAACCAGCTTATTATACAAAGCATGCTTCTCCAGCAGCTCGTTATGGGTGCCTTGCCCCGTAACTTCACCCTTCTCGAGTACGATAATTTTATCAGCCTCACGAATCGTTGACAGACGATGCGCGATAACTAGCGTTGTTCTGCCCTTCATTAATTCCTGCAGAGCGGCCTGTACTTGCGCCTCGGACTCACTATCCAAATGGGCCGTTGCTTCATCGAGCAGCAATACTTTTGGGTTACGAATTAGCGCTCTGGCAATTGCAAGTCTCTGCCTTTGTCCGCCTGACAGCATAATGCCCCGCTCACCCACCTCTGTATCCAAGCCCTGTGGAAGTGTCGCTACAAAATCAGATAAATTCGCTCTTTCTAATGCAAGCAGCATATGCTGCTCCTCCACCGACTCGCCAAGCCCATAGGTTAAATTGTATCTAATTGAACCAGCCATCATTGGGCTGTCCTGTGATACATAGGCAAGCTTGCCGCGCCACTCTTCTAATGACATGCTAGTAATAGGAGTGCCATTATAGCTGATACTGCCGCCTGTCGGCTCGTAGAAGCGCTCAATTAAAGAGAACAGCGTCGTTTTGCCTGTACCGCTCGGTCCGACAAAGGCAGTCATCTGGCCTGCTTCTGCACAGAAGTCGATTGACGAGAGCAATTGCCGATCCACACTGTAGCCGAAGCTTACATCATGGAACTGGATAGCAGATGAGCCTTGCGTGTTAATATGGTTTGCCGCACGATCGTGGCGGGAAGCCAGGATGTCTCCATCCGCTTGCTCAGGCTGCTCGTGAAGCAGCTCCATAATCCGTTCCGAGGCTCCTCGCGCCTTCTGAAACTGCGTGAAGAAAGAGGCCATCTGAGTGAACGGCATAATAATCTGAAACATATACAAAATGATAGCTACCAATTCACCTCCGCTCAGCGAGCCTTGCGCTACTCTTACTCCTCCGTAGCCGATCAACAGCACCAAGAGCAGCAGCATAACACTCATCATCAGCGGCGATACGATGGCTACGTAACGCGATTCACGAAGACCATAGCGGAACAGCTTCGCAATCCTTTGCTCGCCCTGCTGACGCTCCAGCTTCTCTGCTAAGGAAGCTTTCACTAGGCGGATATCCGACAGCACACGTCCAAGATCTCCTTGAAACAATGCAGTTTCATCCTGCATCGATTTCGACACGCCGAACATTTTAGCACCGAGCGGCCACAAAATAAGAAGCGCAGCCGGTACAGAAAGAAGCATGAAAAGCGTCATTTTCCAGTCAATCGTCATAAGCAGAACAACGCCCCCGATAATGGATACGATGCCGCTTAAGAAGGATATGACATGCCCTGTAATAAAGTCCTTAATAACATTCGTATCGTTCGTCACACGGCTCATCGTCTCGCCTGAGCTGCTTCTGTCAAAGAACGGCACTGGCAGCTTCAAGACGCGTTCCCATAGTTCCTTTCTCAGACCGGCAACAATATACTGGCCAATATAGGACATCGTATAAACAGTAAAACCCGACATTACGGTTTGCGATAAAAACACGGCTGCAAGCATAACCATTGTCATAGCTTCCAGGCTGGAGGCCGACAGTTCCTCCACCATTTGCATCGTCAGCAGCGGAATAAGCAGCGCCAGCACCGTTTCACCGAGCCCCAGCAGCACTGCCCCGACCAGCTTAAAGGTTGAGGGCTTATGCTGCATCAACAATTCAATAAATTTTCCTCCGCTAATCATCGATTGAGATTGATCATCCTGCCTGTTCGAATCAAGCTTCTCCATTGTGATCACCATTCCCTTCTGAATTTCCTAGCTCTTCAATATGGGCAAATGTTTGTTTGAAAAAAAACTCTTCCTCCGGTGTGAAAATATTCGGAAACAGCATCGGGTCCAGCTCGTTCAGCCCGTCTTCCAGCTTTTCGAATAATGCCAACTCCTCCGGACTAAGCGTTTTCAATGCCGGACCAAGCAGCATCTCGTATACAGCCGCCAGACGAGAGGCCGCCTCAACAACCTCTGGATCCGTCGGTGTTCGTCCTTCCTTATATAAGCCTTTAATTTCCGTCATGCATGCAATCATTTGACGCTCGATATCGAGCCGCTCATCGGCCGTTTTATCCTCCATAAAGATGACATTAACGAGCGAGCTCGGAAGCTGGCTCTGCAGCCATACCTTTTGACTCTCTTCATGCTGCAGCGAATGAATGAGCAACAGCAGCAGATTAATGTCTACACTGCCTGCATCCTGCAGCAAATATTGCATACGCTCTATTGTCCCTATGACACGCTCGAGCTGCTTCTGCTTGCGCAGCAGCAATTCATATTGAGAATCGAGCGTCAGCCGAAAATCCTCTTCATGCCGCTGTAAATATTGCTCGATTTCTTCCAAAGAGAAATCTAAATATTTCAGCACCATTATTTTTTGCAGCTGATAAATGTCTCTCTCTGAGTAAAAGCGGTGTCCATGCTCGTTTCTAGCAGATGGCTTTAACAGCCCTTTGCGATCATAGAAACGAAGCGTGCGTTCCGTAACGCCTGTCAGCTTAGCGAACACGCCGATTACATATAGCTTATCGTGCTGCTTATCGTGCTGCTTATCCTTCAACTTATCCATTTTCTACACCTCGCAGCTCCTGTATGGGGTAAACATAATCCTATATTTGAAATAAGTATAGCCCTTGACGTAGCGTCAAGGGCAAGTGCTTTTTGTAATATTTTTTAATGAAAAATAATTGCCGTAATTCGAACCTGCATCGAGCCGGCAGGAGCCGCGATAACAAGCGTCTCATCCAGCTTAGCCAACAGAAGCTGACGACCTACAGGCGATAGAAAAGAAATACGGTTGTCATCAGGATCAGCATCCTCAGGAAATACGATCGTAAACGTATCTTTCTCACCATAATCCAAATACTCCATCGTAATGCAGCTGCCAATCAGCACAACATCATTCGTATCCTCCAGTGACTCACTTAGCAGCTTTCCTACCTCTGTCGTATACTGCGTCAAAAAATGATCCATGCTTGTTCGTTCCTTACCCTGCTGAGGGTAATATTGGTCCAGAAACTGCCCCTTCTCCTCCAGTAGAATAAAAAGCTGCTTCTCCAGCGCTTCGCGGCGCTGCGGAATAGAATGTGTACTATGGCTCATAGTATACCTCTCTCCCTTCAGTCATTTTATTTACGTGCTGCAGCTTAACTGCATTCAGGCTATAAATCATATTTACGCTCCTTTCTTCATATAAAATACAGGGAATAAGAATAGAAGCCCTCAGTGTAAACGGCTAGCACCGTCCCATGACGGCATAAGCTCGAGCAGCAGAGGACCTCCCCCTCATTTTATCAGACTAGAAATATAAATCCATAATAATAATATTTTAGTTGATTGAATTGAAATCAAGGTTAAAACCGTTATAATTAGCATTTGGATGATCAAACCTATTAACATGAAGGAGCGATAAAATGGATAATTACCAGAAGCCCCCTGCAGATCCAACTAGCAACATGAATCAGTACGACCAAGGAAACAACCAGAATCAGGGGCAAAATCTAGGAAACAATCAAGGGTTCGAGCACGGACAAAATCCCGCATACAACCCTGGCTATAATCCCGGATATAATCCCGGCTACAACCATTACCAGCCTCATCAGCAACAGATGGCGCCTGTGATGTCCATTAAGGATTGGATGCTGTGCATGCTTGTTATGATTATTCCTATTGTCAATATCGTTATGATGTTCGTCTGGGCATTCGGAGATGGAAATCCGAACAAGCAAAACTACTTTAAAGCCTCTCTCCTATGGGCAGCGATATTAATTGGACTTTATATTTTGATCATTATTTTGTTTGTCGGCCTCTTTGCAGCGCTAGGCATTTGATATTAGAAAAGGCTATCTCACAAACAGGGCATCTCCTAAAGTCGCAATCGACTTTTGAGCTGCCCTGTTTTTATTTCTATTGCTTAATCGCGCGTTATCAGTATACTCAACTGGCGTAATCATTTGGCAGCCTAGACGGCTTATATCGCATTTGTTAGGCAACACTAGATATACGAGCTTTCGTCGCACGCTTACGGTCTTGAGCTGCAACCTTTCACGAGCCTATGCGTCTAGAACGTATGCAAAGCTCCCAGCCAAATCTAACAATTGAGGTGTTTACTTTGAAACAGCTGTCATGCCTTCTATTAGCCTTATCGCTGCTTCTTACAGCTTGCGGCTCAAGCGGCAGCTATAATAAACCTCCGTCCTCCACTCCCACAAAAGCTGAAAGCGTATCTGTGAAATTAAAAACAACGGAGCAAGACGCTGCAATAGCGATCATGCTGGCTCTGAAGCAGCGAAATCTCGATGCGCTTGCATCCTATATTCATCCTGAGAAAGGACTGCTTCTTTCTCCTTATTTATATATTCAATCAGATGCTGTCGTTTTTAAGCGTGATGAACTGCCGGCATTCAGCGATACAACGCTCTACTCATGGGGCAAGTATGACGGCTCAGGCGAGCCAATCACATTAAGCTTTAGTGACTATTACAAGCAATTTATATATGATAAGCCGTTCTATGAAGCCGAACAGATCGCCTATAACGAAATTATTAACCTTGGCAATATGACGTCAAATATAGCGGAAAAGTTTCCTGGAAGCTTCACTGCGGATTTTCATTTCAGCGGATTTGATCAGCAGGTTGAAGGAATGGATTGGGAGAGCCTGATTTTAGTTATAGAGAATTTCAACGGCTTTTGGTATGTCAGTGCTATCATTCACTCACAGTGGACGATTTGAAGATAACAGAAGGCTGCCTTAAGAGACAACTATATTTGAAAAAAGAGCTTGCGCAAAGGAGTAGTTTACTTTTCCTTTACGCAAGCTCTTCTATTAATGACTACTCCCTACTGCTTCTCCGTTTTGCGCTTTAAGCTGTCTTCCCCTTTAGGTTGACGAGCTTTTTCTCCATGGATCTTATGGATTTCCTCATGCAGCTGACTGGCCGACTTGCCGTCCGTTTCAATTCCGTGCTCAGCAGCATGCTTGCGGAGATGCTCAAGCCGTTTCGCTTTCTGCTCCGCTTTATAAACTTCCCACTTCTCCTTATTCGCAAGCTTAGCCGCGTCTAGCTCCTGCTTAAGCTGGTCAGCTGATTTGCCTTCAGCCTTTATTCCAAAATATACGGCCATTTCTTTCAGCTTTCCAAGACGATAAGCTTCAAAATCCTCTTTTGTCATTTTACCTTTGTGCAGCTTATCCTGTATGTTTTGCTCCAGCTTGTTTAACTCTTGCGTCTGCTCAGCGTTGCTTTGTACAGCCTCTGGTCCATAGCTGCGCTGCTCCGCTGCTAATGCCGGAAAAGCATATACCGCGAGCATAATTACAGCAGCGCCGATGGATACCCATCTCCGATTCATTCTGCTTGCCACATCCTTTTTCATTCTTTGAATATGCCGAGGCGGCATGCTGCCGTCCTCATCTGGATTATTTTACCCATGCATTAGAAAGAATAGACATGGCCCTTAACATTTTTCGACAAGAATCTGCCGCCGCTCATCCTCCTGAGTTCGCCGCAGCTGTCAGTTCTCCAGCTTCTCCAGCTTGTCCCGCAGCTCGTCTTTGTCAAAGTGCTCGCCTATAAAGACGGCAACATCCTTCACCTCGCCTTGCGGATCAATGCGCAAAAAATCTGATTCGCTATAAGCGTATTGAAACAAAAATCGGCTTGGCGTGTCTGAGAAGCTTACGATCCCCTTCGCTCGGTAAATGTTAGCCGGCAGCTCCTGCAGAAGCCGCTCAAAAGCTTCACTATTAATCGCCCCGCTGAAATAATAGGTAAACGCCATAACATGACTGTGCGAGTGATGCGCAGCGCTTTGATTTATATGTGATTCATGGCTGCATGCTGAGCCGGCACATTCATGCGCATGTATAGCGGTGCCGCTAGTTTCCCGTTCATGTCCAAGCCAATCGCCGCTCAGCGTCGAACCTTCCAGCCAGCTGTAGTCATTTATTACGCAGCGCACGGCTGCGATCATTTGCGCGTGTGCGTTCAGCTCACGCAGCAGCTGCTGCGCCTCAACGAGCTGTTCGGGCTCCAGCTTGTCTATCTTGTTGAGCAGCAGGACGTCGGCGCAGCGTATTTGCTCCGTCATCAGCTTATAGGTGCGTCCCTTGCTGTCGCGACTGCGCTGAAGCAGCTCAGGTCCGTCAACAATTGTAATAACCGCCCGCAGCTCTATCGTTTTATACATCGCAGCCTCAGCTACCCCATCCAGCGTCTCCATCGGATTAGCAGCTCCAGTTGATTCAATAAATATAACATCCGGCTTATGTTCATCAATAATGCCGCTGAGCTCCATCCCAAGATCCGCACGAATCGAGCAGCAGATACAGCCGCCAAGCATCTCGGCCATCGGCACTTCCTCACCGACAATTTGACCGTCCAAATTCGTTTCGCCCAGCTCATTCATAAGCACAGCGGGCTTTAAGCCTAATTCCTTATAGTAATCAAGCAGGCGCTTGAGAAGCGTTGTTTTGCCGCTGCCCAGAAAGCCTGACAGCAAATAGATCGGTATCGTTCGTTCCGTGTTCATTGTCATCATCTTGCTCCGTTCTTCAATCTAATTTTCACTGTATAAGTGATGTCATTTATATCTGCTAATAAGCTTCATTATACACGAAAATAAGCCTCCGAGGCTCAATGCGCTCGAAGGCTTATTTGAAAGATACAACGATTAGGTTAAGCTATTATACCCAAATGGCACGAGTTATAATGACAAGCAGTATGAACAGTACAAGAATAAATCCGAGATTAGAACCTCTACCGCAACCTTGGGATACTCCTGCAACTGGATAAGGGGCGCAATTGCCTGCACCAACACCTGCTACTCCGTAGCTCATTGATTCATCTCCTTTGTTTGAATGTACAGTATCCTATGATCAAAACCCCAGAATGACCTAGGCTGTATTGTAAATTGTGCTCCTGCGTATTTGCTCCCGGAGCCCACACCTGCGCCCTGCGCTTCGACCGCTCCCTCAGACAGTACGATTAAGTACCGCCTATTCCTTCGTAATAGAAGCCAAGCTTCTTCATCTTCTCCGGATCGAGCATATTCCTGCCATCAAACAAATAAGGCTGCCGCATCTGTCCCCTCAGCTCATCCCAATTAATAGCTGCGTAAATCGGCCATTCTGTACATATAAGGACAGCATCCGTCCCCACAATCGCATCCTCCGCTGCATCATACCATCGCACGGAGCTCTTCTTATAAGCTTCAGGAAGCTCAGCAATCGGGTCATGCGCTTGAATGAATGCTCCTGCCTTTAACAGACCGTCCATAATAACCATAGCTGGCGCTTCACGGACATCATCGGTATCCGGTTTAAATGCCAGCCCGAGAACTGCGATTTTTTTACCGGATAATCCTTTCAGCCGCAGCTTCATTTTGTTAAGCATATAAATCGGCTGTGTTGCATTCACATTCGCGGCAGCTTTCACGATTTTCAGCTCCTCCTGCTCCAGCTCTGCCGTTTTCAACAAAGCCGACACATCCTTTGGAAAGCAGGAGCCTCCAAAGCCGATACCCGCTCGTAGAAACTGCGAACCGATTCTTGGATCAAGTCCCATGCCGTATGCGATGTCTTTGCTTTGAATGCCTAGCTTGTCGCAAAGCCTCGCCAGCTCGTTCATATAAGATATTTTTACAGCTAGAAAAGCATTTGACGCATATTTAATCAGTTCTGCTGTTCTTGGGGAAGTGAATACAATCGGACATTCAGCGCTTTGGTAAAGTAACCGCAGCAGTTCACTGGCCCGCTTGCTTTCCGTTCCAATTATGATCCGGTCAGGATGAAGCGCGTCTGACAACGCCTTGCCTTCACGCAGAAATTCCGGATTAGACGCTGCGTCGAAAGGCTGCGTATTGCCTTCCTTCTCTTGAATCTCTTGAATCCAGCTAGTTATTTGCTCTTGTGTGCCTACTGGAACCGTACTCTTTGTCACGACAAGCTTATAGCTGTTCATATACCTCCCAATATCCTTTGCGACCGCTTCAATATAACTTAAATTCGCGCTGCCATCAGAGAAAGACGGCGTTCCAACACAAATAAAGATCAGCTCATTATGCTCAATAACACCCTTTGAATCCGTCGTAAAAGCAACTCTGCCGCTGTCGATATGTTTAACAAGCAGCTCTTCAAGACCCGGCTCATAAAAATACATCTTGCCCTGCTGCAGCGCCTTGATTTTCCGCTCGTCTGTATCTACACCGATTACGTTCCATCCAAGCTCAGCGAGAACTAATGCGGTTGTCGTGCCGACATAGCCCATGCCAATGACCGCTATATTCACTTTCGCTCACCTTCTTTTCCATGCATGCCAAGCAAAGCCGTTCCAATGCCGACTACTATATCCTTGAGCTCTGCCGAGCGTTTTACATAGGCGTCTTGCAACACGATGCTGTTCTTTACTGTGCAATCCTCTAATACCGCGCCAGGCCCAACCGACACATAAGGACCAATCTGACAGCCCTTAAGAATGCAATTTTCAGCTATGGAGACCGGCCCCTCAACGCTGCAATTTATCAGCTGCGCTGAAGGATGGATCCTGTTGTCAGCATCGATTTCATCGAGAGCCAGCCTGTTCGCTTCAAGCCAGCGTTCAATCGTGCCGACATCCGTATTTTTCTTAGTTGTTACATGATAGGTCACACGACGCTGCTCAGTAATCAAATACTGTATGGCGTCAGTAATCTCATACTCGCCTCTAGCCGATGGTGCTATCGCTTTAACAGCCGAAAAAATGGACGATTTAAACGCATATGCTCCTAAAACAGCAAGATTGGAAGTCGGATTTCGCGGTTTCTCTACCAAATCAATAATTTGATCATCCTTTACATTGGCGATTCCATAATCCTGCGGCTTAGCTACCTCCGCCAGCAGCAACGAGCCCTCGCTGCCTCTCATTTCGATATCCAGCCGAAGCTGAGTAAGCTTTTCAGAGATGAGATTATCGCCTAACAGAACAATAAAAGAATCCTCCCCCACAAAGCTTTCTGCTTGCTTCAAAGCATCCGCGATACCCTTCGCTTCATTTTGATAAATATAAGTGACTGTTATCCCCCAGCGTTCTCCTCGGCCTATCACCTCCAGCATATGCTTCTGCTGAGATGGATGAATGACAATCCCAATGTCCGAGATTCCTTGCTCCAACAGCTTCTCTATGCCTGATTGCAATAGAGGAATGTTAGCTACAGGGATAAGCGCCTTTGGAAAAGTCAGCGTTATCGGATACAATCTTGTGCTTCTTCCCGCACAAAGAATTAGCCCTTTCAATATAGCTCCTCCCTTCTCTAGCACTCTCTATCAAACTATGAGTAGATTGCGATATTGGTGCGGGCAAAAGGAACAGCAAATGCCGTGCCGTTAAAAGACCTGCAGACATACTCTAATAGGAAATGCCTATTTTGAAATGAAAAAGGAGTTGTGATACTTGAAAATCGTTCAAGTTTCAACGAATACAATTCCAGTGCCTCCTAAGGATTATGGCGGGACACAGCGAATTGTCTACTATTTGACAGAGGAATTAATGAGGCGCGGACATCAGGTGATTTTGTTTGCCAAGAAGGGATCTAAGGTCAATGCCAGCAAAATCTACGAATATACGACTAACAACCCAGCCAAACAGCTTCAATTTATAAAGAGGAACCTGCCAAAAGATGCCGACTTCATCCATGACCATTACGGGATAGTCGCTAAAGCGAATCCTCCTGTACCGACCATTCGCCATTCTCACTCCAAAGGAATAACCGGCGTCCAAATTCCCGTTTATGTAAGCAAAATGATTCTTCGAAAATACGGAAGAGGGAAAGGCCATTACATTCATAACGGCATTCGGCTAAAGGATTATACCTACCGTTCCAAAAAGAGCGGTTATTTATTGTTCCTAGGACGCTTAATTGAGGATAAAGGCGCTCATCTTGCCATAAAGATCGCACAGCAAACCGGCAAGCCGTTAATAATAGCAGGTAACATGCCTGACAAACGATATTTTAATACGAAAATTAAACCGCATTTAAATAGCCGAATCCGTTATGTCGGTCCTGTAGGCGGCACTCGAAAGCTAGATCTGCTATCCAGAGCGAGTTGTGTACTGTTCACCTCTACTTGGGATGAACCGTTCGGGCTTGTTCTCGTTGAGGCTTTGGCAAGCGGAACGCCTGTACTCGGATTTCGCAAAGGAGCCGTAGCCGAGGTTCTTCGAGGCATGCCGCAGCTGTTATGCAGCAGCACTGGTCAAATGATTCAGAAGGTGCGAAAGCAGCGATATCCTTCTCCTGAGCGCTGCAGAGCTTATGTCCAGACCCATTTTTCTGACCGTGCTATGACCGACAAATTTCTAAAGCTGTATTCTTCTATTATTTCTAAGGGAGCCTACAAAACGGATCTAGCTAATGCGTGGCGAAGGGTATAACAAATAAAGACCAGTCAGGAGGCTTGTTATATGGTTACGATAATCGCTTGCACGATGCGAAACTTATTTATGAACAATGTGTTCAACAATTTCGAACGGCAGAAATGGATAGACAAAGAGATGATTATTATCCTTAATCATGACAGCATGGATTTGCAAGCCTGGAGGAGGAGAGCTAAGCAATACGGGGCAGGAAAGGTTCGTGTCTATAAGCTGCCGCAGCACTACAAACTTGGAAGATGTCTTAATTATGCGATTGTAAAAGCAAAAGAAGGCATCATCACTAAATTCGACGATGACGATTACTATGGTCCCCGTTATTTGGAGGAGTCCATCAAAGCTTTAAATAATCGCAAGGGAGATATCGTCGGAAAAGCCGCAGCTTATCTTTATTTTCAGGAAAAAAAAGCGCTCATGGTCTTTCGGCCTAATGGGGAAAGCCAGCGCTCCAGAACCGTTAAAGGCGGTACGCTAATGTTCCATAAATCAGTATGGAGACAAGTGAAGTTTCCTAACAATCGAAAAGCAGGCTCGGACTCTGTATGGATTCGCAGATGTCGAAGACATGGCTACCGCATTTATTCCGTAACGAAAAAAAATTACGTATGTATTAGAAGAAAAGATATCGGCTCACACACTCAAAGAGTAGACACTCACACTTATATGAGTAATTGCAAGCTGGTACGCTACACTAAAAACTATGTGCCCTTTATTTCGTAAATGCGCTTCGGCTCATGGAAGCATGGCTTTACAGGGAGGCATTAACGATGACAAGCAGCAATCCGAAGGAAGGCGTCTCGATTATTACGTCTACAATTCGCAAGTCTTTCATTCATAATTTGTTTCAAAACTATAATCGGCAGCAATGGCCGGTTAAAGAGCTCATTATTATCGTCAACAAGAACAATATTAAGCTGCACTCCTATAGAAAGCTAGCCGCGCGGTACAATCAGGTGCGTATATACCGAATGGACGAGAGCTATAACTTGGGAGCTTGCCTGAACTATGGGGCCTCTTTAGCCAAATACGACTATATTGCCAAATTCGACGATGATGATTACTACTCGCCTTATTATCTCGAGGAGGCTATGGCGTTGTTTACAGCTAAAGACGCTGATGTAGTCGGCAAGCGAACGACTTACTTCTACTTTCCTCATCGCTCTAAGCTGCTGCTGCGCCGCGCGTCGATTAAGGCTGGATGTCCTTCGACGATAATCGCCGGACCAACGATTATGTTTCACAAGCGTATATTCAAAAAAGTATCCTTCTCCCCGAACATTCAGCAGGGCTCAGACGTACATTTTATTAAGTCCTGCTTGCGTAAAGGAGCTCGCATCTATACAACAACATCCTATAATTTCGTGTCGATTCGCCGCGCAAATCGATATTCGCATACTTGGAAAATATCAGATAAGCAGCTGCTCTCTCATCGAAGAGCGGTCGTTATCGACACGAAGGACTATAAAAGTTTCATTACTAAACCTATTTAAACTATTTAGAGATAGCTTTGATTTATGCTCAAGCTCGCTGACAGACGCAGTCAGCGAGCTTGAGCAGATCAATTGTCCATCAATTGTACAATAATTAGAACTATCCTTCTTTACGCATGTGATTTTTGTCACAAGTGTGCTTATTTCATCATGCTACAATTACATCATCAATAACAGTTAAGTATTCCAACTGATATAACCAGGAGATGAGAAATGATGAAAAAAGTGTTCATTCTCGGCGGAACAGGATTTTTAGGTTACTACACAGCTAATGAGCTGCTTGCCAGAGGCTACAAAGTATCCATGCTCTCGCTTCCGCCAATGCCATCAGCAGGACTTTTTCCAGATGAAGTAGAATGCGCGCTTGGGGATATTAACACATATAGTGACGAACAAGTTATCGAGTTGTTAAGCGATGTTTATGCGTTCGTCTATGCTGCTGGCGCGGATGAGCGGACCGTTCCGGCTCCCCCTGCAATGAGCTTCTTCTATGAGGCGAATGTTCGACCTACGCAGCGATTAGCTAGACTAGCTAGACGAGCAGGCGTTAAGAAATTTGTACTTTTCGGTTCGTTCTTCTCGCATTTCAGCGAGGAATGGAGCGACCTGGAACTGCCTAAGCATAACGCATACCCGCGCACACGCCTGCTTCAAGAGGAAATCGCAATAATGGAAGGCGAAGGCGCGATGGACGTTATGACGCTCCGTCTTCCTTATATATTCGGTGTTATGCCTGGCCGCACGCCGCTGTGGACGATGTTCGTTGAACAAGTAAAAGGCAAGGACATCGTCCATGTGCTGCAAGGCGGAACCGCAATGGTAACAGCTCAGCAGGTTGCAGAAGCAACTGTTGGTGCAATAGAAAACGGCGCCCATCAAGGCAAATACGCCATCTGCGACACTAATATGAAATACAGCGAATTTCACCAAATGATCGCGGACGCGCTCGGACAAACGGATACAAAAATTCAAGTTGTACCGCTCGAAGCTATGAAACCGCAAATGGAGCAGTACGATGCTTATGGAATGGCGAATGGCCAAGAGCACGGCATCCATCTCGGCTATACAGCTGAAATTCAAAATCGCGATGCTTACTTAGACCCGAATGACACGATGCCGCTCCTACGTATAAATAAAACCGATATCCGCGCAGCTATTAAAGAGACGCTGAAGGTTTGTGTTGAAGCGCTGGAAGGCAAATAAATCTGTTGGAGGCGTTTCCGGCGGGCGGATTGTACGATAATTCATACAAACGCTCGGGCGGCGGTGCGATTGGCGGGTGGTTCTGCATCGGGCGGTGCATCTGCGGTGCGACTGACAACGGGCGGCGGACCGCACGGCGCCTGAACTGAGCCTTATAATGTACTATGAAAAATAGCGATACAGGGACGGCAGTCCCTGATCGCTATTTTTCATATTTTGAGGTCTATTGAGTGACTGCTGTATTCCCGTACCGTTACTCTGTTAACTGAAAGATGCGATACAGCAGCACGGCAGCTTCCGCACGCGTTGTAAAGTTAAGCGGCTTAAGATGGCCGTCTGAGCCTTCAATAAGCTGCTGCGCAACAAATGCCGCTATGGCTTCCCGCGCGTAATCAGCTACTTGTTCATTATCCGAATAGCCGGCCAATACAGATAGATCAGCCGCTTGCTCTTCTGCAGCGTTTGCCGCATTCAACGCTCTTGCTGTCAGTACAATCATATCCTGTCTCGTAATCGCCGCGCGCGGATTGAACCTATCATCCCCTTGACCGGAAGCAATACCTAACGCCTTCGCTATACCTACCGCTTCGTAGTAGTAATCACTTGGCTGCACATCGCTGAAGCTTCCCCATTCTTCCGCCTGCAAGCCAAGCGTCTTCACTAGCAAAATCGTAAAGTCCGCTCTCGTAATATTAGCGCCAGGCGTGAACGTTCCAAGGCTCTCAGAGGTTCCTGTAATGATCCCCTTGGACGCTAGCGCTTCAATGGAACGCTGAGCCCATCCATAGCCGATCAAATCACGGAAGCTCTTCTCAACATAAGCGACGGCAAATTGACTAAAATGATTCGTCCTAAAGTCTACGGTACCCTTTGCTTCGTTATAACGACCATTATAGATTGGACTTCTATTTCCTTGTTCGTCTACGTAAACGACAGCCAGCTGTTCATGCTTCTCCGCTTCTTCCTCAGTCAGTTCATATGGCAGCGATATTCGAACATAGACATTCGAGCTGCTCCACGCCTTTGAAACACCATTTACTAGGAAAGAAATCTCGATAACAATACGATCAGAACCATCAGTCGGCTGAACATGATGGAACAACAGCTGTACATCATCAGAATCAGAAAGCTCTTCGCCCGTCAGCATATTTGAAGGCAGCGTAATCGTACCCGCACTTGTTTTCAGAGCAAGCTGACTATGATCACTTGAGCTGTTCAATGCGACTGCCGGAAGCGTAACCGCGAAGCTGTCGCCTTGGTCAGACACATCAGCTACAACTTTCCGCAAGCCTTTGGCATCAGCCTTAGCTAATGACAGCGCGTATTGGAAAACGGCTTTCGTCAGCTCCGCCTTCACTTGACCTGTCGATTCATTTTTATCACTCTTCATTCTTAAGGAGGCTGCTCCATCCGCTTCAACCGTAACTTGCGCTGGCACATTGCCGCCAAAGCTTGGCGTGTCCGGTGTGACAGGGTCCGTCGGCTTCGCCGGCTTGTTCGTATAGGCAACCTGCGGCGCCTCTAGATTACCCGCCAGCACGCGCTCTCGAATATCCTCGCCCAAATAAAACCCAAGATGCGGAGGCTGGTTGTAGGCGGTATTTTGCCATGCAATGCCCATCCGATACACCGTATCATGCATAAGTGTGTAAAGCCCATATTCCGTAGGTATCGTTGTACTGTGAATGCGAAGCTCTGAACTGTCCGTCGTTGGCAGCAGCACTTCTTCGCGCCAGTCGCCCAATAGATCGGCTTGCAGCGTCGGCGTTGCTTTCGTTCCGTTACTGCTCATTACGCCCTCGAATGCTTTGAGAAGCTTAGTGCTGTCCAATGCCTCATTGTATTTTGTAATCGAAGTGTTATCCAGCAGCTCGTGCAGTAAATCTCCATCCCAATAAAGCGCAAAGTTAGTTGATAATCCTGCATTTCTAAAGCTGTTCGAAACGACCTCGCCTTGGACGTTGTATATACCCCCGCCAGAGGCAGCATCATGTCCCGCATTACCCCAGAACTCATAGCCTGGTCTCTCGGTAATATTGGCGGCGAGCCCTCTGCCCGCATCAACGCTCGCATAGAAGGACATAATGGTCTCGCCTGTCGCCCCGTCATGGTACTCCAAGGAAGCAACGGCCGGATCTTCATGCACTCCGATAAAATGAAGCCCTTCTCGCTCCGGATCAAATGCCCCAACATGCATGGCATCGCCGTGCGAGCCCTTTTCCCTGCCCATCTCGCCGTCCATCATATACAATATCGTTCCGTCCTGATCCAGCACCATGGAGCCGGCGATAATCTCATCCTTGCCGTCATTATCTACATCGCCTGTCGCCAGACTATGGTAGCCGAGACCGCGGCCTTTGCCAGCTGCATCTGAATCGAAGGTCCATTGCTCCTGCAGCTTGCCGTCAACGAGACTGTAAGCAACGAAGGTCGTACGCTCATAATAGCCTCTGCCAAATACGGCACTAGGAGAAACACCGTCTAAATAAGCAAGACCTGCTAAGAAACGATCTGAACGATTATGCCAGGTATCGCCCCAAGATGCGACATCCCCGAGCGGAAACGCATAATCAACCGTGTCGATTACAGCCCCTGTCTCACCGTCAAAAGCGGTCATATATTCTGGACCTCCATATACATGTCCAGCTTCATTGACCCATTTGCCGTCATCCGCCGCATTGCCAATAACGGCTATGACCTTCTCGTTGTCGTACAAGCCGTTCGTCGTACCGTACACGGTTGTTGCGTCAGCTGTCTTAATAAGCAGCTCGCTTTTGCCGTCACCGTCCAAATCAGCTACTATGAACTGATGATAATGCGCACCTGAGGTCAGATTATGACCCATGTTGATCCGCCACATTAACGAGCCATCCAATTGATAAGCGTCAAAAATGGTCGGTCCTGTCATCGCCTGCTGCGAGCTGTCAATCGCATTGGACGGGTACCATTTGACGATGATTTCATATTGCCCATCACCGTCCAGATCACCAACGCTCGCGTCATTGACGCTGTAAGTATATACGCCGCTTGCCGTCATGCCGCCCTCCGGCTTCTGCATCAAGATCGATAAGTAGTCCTTATCTGCGGCTATCGTTGTCGCAATGTCTGTCACATTGCCGTGAAGCAGCGTTTCAATCTTATATTCATCGCCAGCCGCGCCAGCCTTATCCTCAAAGTTCGTTATGCGCAGCGGAGTGTTGTTCAACCGCACTCCATTACGATAAATGTTAAAAGTAATATCCTGACTATATTCATCAGCAAGCAAACGCCAGCTTACAAAAATACCGTTCTCTGATTGAAGGGCAATCGCTCCGCGATCGAGCCATTCCGTTTGTCGAGCGTTATCCAGCAGTGTAAGCCGATTGTAAACATAGAGAACCGCGCTGCGCTTAAATGTATTGAGCAGTTCATCGGAGTCAGCTAATTCGCCTTTGAACGTGTAAACGCCAGCATCATTAGAAGCCCATGGCTTACCGATCACATTCCATTCGTTGACTGCTATCTCAGCCTTGCTGTTGTCAGCAAGAGTCACAGTAACTGTGCTCGGCAGTCCTATGGAGGACAGCTCATTCGTCGTTTCCCCAACATATACACGATGATAGGGAAGCTTATCAACCAGCACAATTGTATTCCCAGGAATCGGCACATGATAAATGCCGAAGTTGTCCAAATACGTTGTCCATGTAATATTATTGCCAGACGTACGAACACCGCCAAGCCTTATCTCTGCGACAGATCCATCGAAGGCGATATCGTCCATTGGGATTGTATATAACTCGCTTTCAAGACTGGATTTATCTGTAAGCTTGAGCGTAGTCTCATTATTGACGAGATCGAAGTTTACTTCAACCCTATACCATGCCTCAGCATTGGTAAAGCCTGTCGACACTGCCGCTCCGCTGTTCAAGCCAGCATAATAACTGAGCGCTGCTTTATTCGTATTGTTAAGAGTGAAAATGACATTCGCATTACTATCAACAATTCGAAGCTCCCCGCCATTCTCATTGGCATTATTAGCTCCTTTATCATTCACCTTGCCAGAATACCAATCGAAGGCCAGCAATATATGATTACCCTTCACCGCTGTATCCAGCTTCTTGGTAGCAACACGCCCGCCGCTCTGATTCGTAATTGTAAACTGCAGCTTTGGCGTTGCATTGCCAGCAAGCTCCTCCGATGGAGTGGAAAGCGCTGCATTTGCCGTTGTAAAGCCCCAATTGACTGGAACAGGCGCGACTATGTCGCCAAAGTCGCTGTAATAGATATTTTCATAGCCCTCGATTACCGGCGCCTCCGTTCCTTCAGCTACCGTGACAGACGCGCTGGCGGAAATGTTGTCACTGTTCACAACATTCGCAATGCCGTCAACGTTCAGCACACCTGTAAAGCTGTAGACGCCAAGCTGATCGGCATTATAGTCAGCGCTGTCCCAGTGGATCGGCACGCCGCTTACGATAACATCATCTGTCAGCTTCACATCGACTGCGCTTGGAAAGTTAGCTGCGGCATCCGCTTTAGACGTTCCTTTAAGCACAGTAACCGCCGATTGGATAGGGGTAGCAATAGAGGCTATTTTTTGCTCGCCTTGTTCGGGAGCAAGCTCATCAGAACCATAGATTGCTATATTATCAAGGCCTGCAGTGAACTCAAGATGATTCCCGCTTGCTCGATTGCCCTTCACCGTCATCGTTGCAATCTGGTTCACATAGTTCATAGAACTAAGTGAAATGGCTGGACTGCTGTATTGCTTCGTATGATCATCCCGATCTTGAACCTCGATAAAGACGTTCTCATTCGCGAAATCGAACTGCACTTGCACAGAAAGCCATTTTTGTTCGTAGGTTACCCCAGTCACGGTTGCCAATGTCGACAAATCAACGTCGGTCGTGCCTGCGCCGTACTTGATTTTGCCGTTAGGTCCGCCCTCCTTCACAATACGAAGCAACGGATTGTCCTTCGTATCACTGAACAATACTTCGCTTGAGTTGACCCCTGTCTTAACCTCCCCCGGCAGCCAGTCGAAGCGGAACAGCACCTCTGCACTGTTCGTAGGCTCAGCCAATGCTTTTACGACCGACCTCGAGCCGCTCCCTGAGCCGGAGGCCAGCAAATGCTTGTTCGTTCCCTCTTCCACAATAGCAGCTGTCGCTGATCCCCCAGAAAAGCCCCAGACGTCTCCATCCTCAAAATCCGTTCCGCTCAGCCGCTCATATTTGCTCGGATCAATCGCTGCACTTCCCCCCGATGCGTCCCCCGCGCCTAACGCCGCAGGCGCCGCAGTGAAGATTAGCGCAAGCGAGAGCAGAATAGATACGGCTTTCCTTCTTAACCTTTTCGTCTTCAAGCTTTGTCACACTCCCTTAGCTTTTTTTGATAGCCCGATGTTGTGTAGCTTGCAAGTAAGACTCTAAAACAAGGTTAATTGTCATCCAACTGTCCGTCTATGAGACATTTTTGCGCAAGAAAAAAGCCTTGCGTCGCAAGGCCTAGAACTATTTTGACTCTGTTTATATTCTATTGTTCGTACGCTGGAATCTCACTTCAAGCCGGCAAAAAAAGCATGGGCTGTCTGGCGATAGCCGGGCGGCGTTGAATGCCCCATAAAGGGATGCACCTCAATATCCTTGTCTATGGAAGCAATCCGATTATATGCAGCAAAGATTGACTCCGGCATACAGATTAAGTCCTTCAGTCCAACGCTTAATCTCACAGGTATAGTAATACGGTCGGCCATATTCATAACATCAAAATAACTCAGTGTGCGAAGCACATCCGGCAAGCGCTCAGGCTTGCTTGTCACGAGGGTGGCCGCTTCCGTAATGGAACCGGTTGAATTTAAGATGGAATAGTCCATATAACACATATTCGGAACATGAGCGACCGCCGCCTTCAAGCGCGGCTCGAACGCCGATACAACAAGCGCAAGACCGCCGCCTTGACTCGCCCCTACTACAAATACGCGTTCGCTGTCGATTTCCGGCAGCTCCATCGCAATATGTATCGCTCGTAACGCGTCAATCGTTATCGCTCTATAGTAGCTTGTTTCCGGATCGAGAATACCCTGCGTCATCCAGCCTTTAACCATGCCGAACTCCTGCGGCATATTATTGCCAGTGTCCCCCATTTGTCCTCTAACATCTATCGCAATTACCGCATATCCCATCATAAGCCAGGCTGCATGATCTTCAGGCGAGCCTTTTGATCCATGATAGCCGTGAATAAAGACTATGCAAGGAAATGGTTTATCTGAGGGCTGTTTGCGGTTCGGATGCATATACCAAGCGTGGATAGACGTATTTGCAGCGCCCTCATAGACTAATCGATAGACTGGCTCATTCTGAAAGGGCGATGACTCTTCTGTTATTGTGTAAGAAGCATGATTTCCTGCCTCTTCTGCCACCCTTTTCCAAAAGCGATCAAAATCAGGCTCTGCAGTCAAATTCGCTGTTACGCTGTGCAGCGATTGAATTCGTTGCTGAATAAAATTCATCATCGATAGCTCCTCACCTTAGTAGATAACAGATTAGCATGTTAAAGCTGTCTTTTAATAGTCCATATACTGTAAAAAGTTTGTATACAGTCTACAATAATAAAGAAGAAACTATTAATTTGCAATGACTTTATACTACATAAGAAAGACAAAGGAGACGACGCGAATGAGGCCTGTAACAGCTATTCTTTTAGGGGCTGGCAGCAGAGGGACGTATATATTCGGAGGATATGCTAAAAGGTATCCGATGCATTTAAAATTTGTTGCCGTAGCTGAGCCAAACGAGGAGAAGCGCGGCTTATTTGCCGCTGCTCATCAGATTCCGCCAGAGCAATGCTTTGCCACATGGGAAGATGCGCTTGCTCAAGGAATAACAGCCGATGCTGTCGTTGTTTGCACACAGGATCAAATGCATTTTGCCCCTTCTATGAAGGCTTTGTCACTTGGCTACCACGTTATGCTGGAGAAGCCCATGTCCACATCCGAGGAAGAATGCATACAGCTCGAGGCTGCTTCTCGCAAGCACAACAGACTGCTCATGTTAAGCCATGTACTTCGGTATACACAGTTCTGGTCTGCCGTTAAAAAGATCATTCACGATAAGGAAATCGGCAAGGTTGTTCACATTCAGCTAACTGAGAATATCGGCCATCAGCATATGGCTCATAGCTATGTACGCGGGAATTGGCGGAATACGACCGTATCCAGTCCGATTGTGCTCGCAAAATCCAGCCACGATTTGGACATTCTATCTTGGCTAATGGATCAGCCCTGCAGCAGGCTCAGTTCATTTGGCAGCCTTATGCACTTCAAGGAGGAGCATGCACCCGAGGGTTCAACAGCCCGCTGTACCGACGGCTGCGCCGTTGAGCGTTCCTGCCCGTATTCCGCGATTCGTATTTATTTAGAAGAAAAGACACCGCATTTCTCGATCCATCTTGCGCCTGATCCAACACATGAGAACAGGCTGCATGCATTGCATCACGGGCCATACGGCCGCTGCGTGTACCGCTCTGACAATAATGTGATGGACCATCAGGTCGTTAACTTGGAATTTAAAGATGGAGCGACTGCTGCTTTTACATTAACCGGCTTTACTGAGCATACGACGCGAACATTGCAAATTACGGGTACACATGGAGAAATTATCGGGGATATGGCAAAAGACACGCTCAGCGTCAATCTGTTCTCTACCGGCCAAACTCGAGCCTATCAATTCGCCAATGATATCGATTCACATGGCGGAGGCGATGATGGCTTTATCGCCTCGTTCATTGCAGAGGCTCGCGCATTTAACGAGCAGGTTGATGCAAGCCGCTCCGGCTTGACCTCAGCCCACGCCTCGTTGCAAAGCCATCTGCTGGCATTTGCAGCGGAAAAATCCCGTCAGCAGAACGGCATGCCCGTGGAATTCGACTGGTGAGCGCTCTTGCGTTTGAGTTTTCCACTTGAACTTGATTGGCTAACGGTAAAATCTTCCTTTTAATCGATTGAAGCTGCCTTGGCATGACCGTTAAGAGAAAAACCTTCCTCTATAAATAACGATTGCTGCTGGTCCGCCGGTTGACTCGGTTTATAGAGGAAGAAATCTCCTTTAAACTCATTCCAGTGTTATTCCGACTGCAATTCCCGCTTTGCCAGCGCTAATGCACCGCATAAACCTGCATTGCCGCCTAATGCAGGCGCGACAATATAGCTGTCGCTATGCACCGTCAAGGCCGTATGCTCTACATAACCGTTAAGCAATTGCAGTGTATGCTCGCGAATCAGCGGAAATAAGTGCGATTGATTCATTACGCCTCCGCCCAGAATAATTCTTTCTGGAGAAAGAATAAGTATATAATTGACCAGCGCTTGCGCAATGTAATAGCTCTCCAGCTCCCAGGCGAAATGGTCCGCTTCAAGGTCAAAGGCTTTTTTCCCCCAGCGTTCCTCAACCGCAGGTCCTGCGGCTAGCCCCTCGAAGCAATCCTTATGGTACGGACAGCGTCCCTCATAATAATCCTCTGGATGTCTGCGCAATCCAATATGCCCCATCTCTGGATGAGTTAACCCATGAATTAGCTTGCCTTGGACAAGCGCTCCCGCTCCGATTCCCGTTCCAATCGTTATATAGAGACAGCTCTCCAGGCCTTTAGCCGCTCCCCATGTCGCTTCGCCAAGCGCAGCGGCGTTAACATCGGTATCAAAACCAATCGGAATTTGAGTATAATGCTGCTTCATATACTCGATGACGTTAAAGCCGCTCCAATACGGCTTAGGCGTGCTAGTAACCATACCATAGTTCGAATCAGACTCATTTACGACAATGGGTCCGAACATGCCTATTCCCATCGCTGCAATACCGCTGTCCTTAAAAAATTGAACAACCTGCCCCATCGTTTCCTCAGGAGTCGTTGTCGGGATCGAAATTCGCTTCACGATTTCTCCCTCGGAAGTCCCTACACCGCATACAAATTTTGTTCCTCCGCCTTCAATAGCTCCAATCAACATGGCCGCTTCTCCCTTTCACATGACAGAACTTTTTTTGTTTATATTTACAATGATAACTTATTTAACAAATAGAGACTAGCGCTTTCTAGCTCTTCAATCGCCGATGGATTGAGAAATTGGCTGTACCGTATTCCTATTCCCATTCACAAATGTTTATAGTTCAAAATAGCAACAATTTGGTCATTCATGTAGCTGGCAGGCTGATTAAAATCTTGGCTATACCATTCTATAATAATGCCAATTATCGCATTCGTCTGGTAGGCAGTTAAGAAACGTTTGTCAATGCCCTGCTCCTGATCCGGATTCACCCAAGCGCACATGAGCTTATGTATGTTTTCATAGAGCATATAGTAATAGGTTAACGGTACATTCTTAGAAAAAACAATACGATAAAATCGCTTGTACTTTTCGGCTTAACTAAAAATACTGCTTTTATGTATGCGGATAAGAACATTCGTTGCAACGGCATTGCTCCAGGCGCCATTATAACGAACATTCAATCAAGCATGTCGAATATTAACCAACAAGGTGCTGCGCGTCAATCGCTGGGAAACTCTCTTATCCCTAGACTTGGCCAACCAGAGGAAGTTGCACAGCTCGCAGTCTTCTTAGGCTCAGACGAAGCTAGCTATGTGAATGGACAAGTTATCGGCGTCGACGGCGGCTGGACTGCTTATTAAGCTTTTTTTTTGATTTCAATTCATAACTTAATTGTAAAAAACAAAGCTTGAAATTTGCTACATTTTTAGTCACCATTTTCCGATATAGGAAGTACACTACTATATTTTTGAGGCCAAGGGAGTCGTCCGAATGATAAACAACATGTCTATAAAGACAAGATTGCTAATTCTTCTATTCGTTCCGCTTATATTATTCGTTACCACAACAGCCATACTGCTGCAACTCAACTCCTCGAACGTTAAGAAGCTGAAGAATGCTCTCTACGATACGAGCAATCAAACGATGTCGCTCATTTTGAATGCTGACCGTGACATGTACCAGGCTTATAGCGCCTATCAGCAATATTTCACTAGATTCTCAACCGCCGGAGCTAAGCAAGCCTCTCTGAAGGATTTT
>Ga0182739_1000456_pt1 | contig 53588 bp, 50 predicted proteins | sample eDN5th30CBELigBY_FD_128873 | JGI IMG/M metagenome (GOLD analysis project Ga0182739, IMG submission 128873) | Enriched backyard soil microbial communities from Emeryville, California, USA - eDNA 5th pass 30_C BE-Lig BY (version 2) (version 2) | ecosystem: Environmental > Terrestrial > Soil >... | reverse complement strand
GCCTGGACTTACGATCTCGACGGCGGCCTCAAGCGCGTGCCGCGTTCGCAGTCGGAGCCGAACTTCAGCCTCGCCGACTTTCCCCTGCTGCCGATCCGCGCAGAAGCGCTGGGACCGTTCGTCTTCGTCAACCTCGACCCCGAGGCGCCGACGGCCGCGTCTTGTACGGGCCGATGCTGGACCTCATCGCCGAAAGCGGCGTCGTGCTCGACACGCTCGTGCCCTACAGCCGCGAGGAATGGCAGTCGAACGCCAACTGGAAGACGATGCTCGAGAACTATCTCGAATGCTACCACTGCGCCGTCGCCCATCCCGGCTTCAACGCCGCCATCGACGTGCGCCCGGATGTCTACACGCTGAAGACGCACGGCTATTTCTCGAGCCAGACCGGACCGGTGCGACCGGCGGCGCTCGCCGGCAAGGCGAAGATCGAACTGTACGACGTGTCGGGTGCGGTGACGCAGTCGCAGTATCACTTCCTGTGGCCGAACGTGACCATCAACATCAATCCGGGCTTTCCCAACCTGTCGATCGACGTGTGGACGCCGGACGGGCCCAACGCGACGAGGGGTGTTTCCGAGCAGTTCTTCGGTCCTGGTGTGAGTGAGGCGTTCGCAAAGTCGCTCGTCGCCTTCAACAAGCAGGTCGCGGCCGAAGACGATGCGCTGACCGATTCGGTTCAGCGCGGCCTGCTGGGCGGGCTCCCCGACACCGGCCGCTTCCTGACCAACAGCGAACACCTCGTCATCCACTTCCAGAAGATGATCGTCGAGGCCGTGGGCGAGTCCTAGCTTCCGTCGTCTCTAACAGGCCGTCGAGAAAGCCGGGTCTTGGCGAATAGTCTTGGCGAATAAACGAAACAAACGAAATAAACGAATCAGACGAAATGAGAGTCGCACCCCTGGAACAGGTATCCTGGTACCGTTGGCGGGTCGATGTTTCTCGTCGGCACCTGCAAAAACCCGTTCCAACAGCCTGCTGACCCGTTCTATTCCGATCTAATACGACCGCGGCAGCCCGAGCACGTGCTCGGCGACGAAGTTCAGGATCATGTTCGTGGAGATCGGCGCCACGGTGTAGAGCCGCGCCTCGCGGAACTTGCGCTCGACATCGTATTCCTCGGCGAAGCCGAAGCCGCCATGGGTCTGCACGCACATCTCGGCCGCCGCCCACGAGGCTTCCGACGCGAGCATCTTGGCCATGTTGGCCTCGGCGCCGGCGTTGATGCCGGCCTCGTACATCGCCGCCGCCTTGCGCACCATCAGGTCGGCCGCCTCGATCTGCGTGTAGGCGCGCGCGATCGGATACTGCACGCCCTGGTTCTGGCCGATCGGACGGCCGAAAAGCTTGCGCTCCTTGGCGTAGTTCACGGCCCGCTCGACGAACCACTTGCCGTCGCCGATGCACTCCGAGGCGATCAGCACCCGCTCGGCGTTCATGCCGGAGAGGATGTAGCGGAAGCCCTGCCCCTCCTCGCCGATCAGGTTCTCGGCCGACACTTCCATGTTGTCGAAGAACACTTCGGTGCTGTTGTGGTTCATCATCGTGCGAATCGGCCGGATGGTGAGGCCCTTGCCCAGCGCCGAGCGCATGTCGACCAGGAACACCGATAGGCCTTCCGTCTTTTTCTGCGTCTGGTCGCGCGGCGTAGTGCGGGCGAGCAGCAGCATGAGATCGGAGTGCTCTGCGCGGCTGGTCCAGACCTTCTGGCCGTTCACGACGTAGGTGCTGTTGTCCTTCTTCACCGCCGTGGTGCGCAGGCTCAGCGTATCGGTGCCGCTCGACGGTTCGGTGACGCCGAACGCCTGCAGGCGCAGTTCGCCGGTGGCGATCTTGGGCAGGTATCGTTCCTTCTGCTCCTTGCTGCCGTGCCGCAGCACCGTGCCCATGATGTACATCTGGGCGTGGCAGGCGGCGGCGTTGCAGCCGGCCTTGTGGATCTCCTCGAGCACCGCGCTGGCCGCCGAAATCCCGAGCCCGGCGCCGCCATATTCCTCGGGGATCAGGATCGACAGCCAGCCCGCTTCGGTCAGCGCCTTCACGAAGGCCGTCGGATAACCCCGCTCGCGGTCGAGCTCGCGCCAGTAGGCGCCATCGAACTTCAGGCAGAGCTGGCGAACGGCGTCGCGGATCTCGGGGTGCGTCGGAGCGTAGGGATTTTCCATGGCGCGCAAGCTAATGCGCGCCCTCTCCCCACGCAATCCGGCCGAGGCGGTCGACCAGCGGACCGTGGATTTCCGGACCGAATCCGTCGACCGTGGCGACACGCTGCGCGGTCACGCCGTCCACCGCGCCTGCTTCCTTGACGATCGAATCGGTGACGAAGAAGTCCCGTTCCGCGGTCAGGAATTTCGCGATCGTGGGATGCCAGTCGGGACGCAGCACGGCGAGCGCCGCCATCAGCCCGTAGGCGCCCCAGTTCGAAACGCCGGCGACGACGAGGTGGTCGCACGAAGTCACGCAGGCGATCTCGGCACCGTTGGGTACATGTTCAGCGATCAGGCCGGCCGGCAGCTTGCCCATGCCGACCTCGTTGCCGCCGTCGCCGACCGCGAGCTTCGCCCATGGCCCGCCCTCGAACAGAGAATCGAGCGGCAGGGTCCAGGGCGAGACGTCGACCCCGCGCATGTTGCGCGGCTTGCCGTCGGCGCTGCGCCCGCAGCGCTCGATGGCGACGACGTGGGAGAGATGGTCGTGCCGCCAGAGCGCGATCGTCTCCTCGATGGCGCCCTCCTGCCCCAGCACGATTTCGTCGACCGTCACCATCTCCTCTGTCGCGCGCACGGCCGAGCGCACGGCCTCGACGCTCGGCGTGTCGACGGCGATGCGGGCCGGCACGCCGCAGGCTGCCAGCGCTGCCGCGAGCAGCGCGGTGCCCACGGGCCCGTCGGTCTCGGGCGCCGCCACGTCGCCACGCGGCACGAAGAAGCCCGTGATCAGCCCGACCCGCGTGGCCGTCGCCAGCGACGCCGCCGCCCCGGCGAGGCCGCCGCGATTGGCGTCGATCAGGGCCTGGGTCTTGCGACCGACGTCGCGGCATACGAGGGCCTCGATGGCTTCGAGGCGGCGATCCTGCTCACTTGTCCTTGGCGACATAAACTCCCTTCCAATCCACCGGCGAATCGTCGATCAGCTCGGCGAGTCGGCCGCGCATCATCGCGTAATAGGTCTGCCGCCAGCCAGCCGCATCGGCCGCCGCCTGGCATGTATCGATCATCCCCAGCGCCGCGGCGAAGGCGCCGGAGCGGTAGAGCTTCAGGAACGCCGCCTGCCGTTCGACCAGCGCGGCATGGGCCGGCGCCTTCGCGAGGTCGGCATCGCCCAGCAGCGCATGGATGCGCTCGGGCTCGGTCTTGCCCTTCACGGTGACGAGGTCGATCTCCAGCGTCGCATAGTCATCGACCTCCTCCCGCGTCTTGCGGCCGATGATGATGCCGACCCCGTAGGTCTTGCACTGGCCTTCCAGGCGCGACGCCAGATTCACGTCGTCGCCAAGGCAGGAATAGGTGAAGCGCTGGGTCGAGCCGAAATTGCCGACCGAGGCCGGGCCGGTATTGAGCCCGACACCGATGTTCACCGGGATGTGCTTGCGGCCCTCGGCCTCCGATTCCGCCTTCCATTCCTCGTTCAGCACCACCAGCCTTGCCTGCATGGCCAGCGCCGCGTCGCAGGCGCGCGCGGCATGGCGCTCAACCGGCAGCGGCGCGTTCCAGAACGCCATGATGGCGTCGCCCATGTATTTGTCGATCGTGCCCTTGAGCCCGAGGATCAGGTCGGTCATCGGCGTCAGGAAGCGGTTCATGAACCGCGTCAGCCCCTGCGGATCGAACTGCTCGGAGATGGTGGTGAAGCCGCGCACATCGGCGAACATCACCGTGATCTGGCGCTGCTCGCCGCCGAGCTGCAGCAGGCTCGGGTTGCGCGCGAGCTGCTCCACGAGGTCGGGCGACAGGTACATGCCGAAGGCGCCACGGATCTCTGCCCGCTCCCGCTCGGTGCGCATGAAGGCGAGCGAGGTGCCGCCGACATAGATCGCCGCCAGGGTCACCGGCGGATAGATCGGATCGAACAGCAGGTGGTACTGCGAATAGGCGAGCCATGGCACGACCAGCCCGGCGCCGATCAGGATCGCGGCGACGAAGGCCATCTTGCCCGCCGACAGGCGCGGCAGCAGTAGCACCATCAGCAGGCCGACCGCCGCGAGATAGATGAATTCCGCGCCGTCGGCATAGTCGGGCCGGGCGAGGAACCGCTGCTCGATCATCTGCTCGGCCAGCTGGGCATGGACCTCGACGCCCGGCACGCCGTCCTGCACCGGCGTGTTGCGCAGGTCCTTCAGCCCGATGGCGCTGGTGCCGACGAAGATCACTTGGCCTTCGAGCTTCTCCGCCGGCACTTCGTCCTTCAGCACGGCGCGGGCCGAGATGAAGCGCTCGGCCCGGGGGCCGGTATCGTAGAGGATGACGCGGCCGCGGCCGTCGGTCGGCACTTCGAGATTGCCGGTCTTGATGGCCACGATCCCGGTCTTCTCGCCGAACGACAGCTCGCCGCTCGCCCCCGACGACTTGATCAGATAGGACGAGGCTTCCTGCGCCACCCGCAGCGCCTCGATCGACAGCGCCGGGAACAGCCCCTCGTAGCCGGCGACGCGGAACAGCATCGGCACGCGGCGGATCACGATCGTGTCGAGGTCGGTGTTGACGCTGCCATTGCCCTTGGCCGCGGCTTCGAGAATCTCGATGGATTTCACCGTACCGCCCTGTTGCGGCAGGAACTGGCTGGGCTGGTCGCCGGCGAAGGCCACGCCGTGGAAGGTGCGCGGCGGATTGCCCGTACCCTTGAGGTCGAAGCCGAAGCCGGTGACGACTCGCGACCGGGCCATCGCCTCGGCCAGCAGCTTGTCGTTGTCCAGCGCCGCGGCCGCGAGCTTCTCCAGCGTCGCGGCATCGGTTAAGGCCGCCAGGTCCTGCACCATGCGGCTGGGCGACGAGCGATCGGGCTCGGCGAACACGGCGTCGAAGGCCACGACCGCCGCGCCCTTCTCGGTGAGCTTGTCGACCAGCCTCGCGATAATCGAGCGCGGCCACGGCCACTGGCCGTATTCCCGCAGCGCCGCCTCGTCGATGTCGACGATGCGCACCGGCGTTTCCGGATTGTAGCGGCGCGGCTCGATCCGCTGGTAGCCGTCGAAGGCGAAATCGCGGATGCGCGTCACCGCACCCGGGTCGGCGATGCGCAGCACGAGCGCGCCCAGCAGCACGAACATGGCAACGGCGACCGGCGCCCGTCGCGAATTGATGCAGCGCAACAGCCAGCTCACGCGCCCACGTTCCCCTGATCCCCCGAGAACTTCACTTTACAGAGTATGCAGCGCGAGCCAAATAGCGCGACCTTGCCGCACGCCCCCAGCCAGACCGCCCTGCACGGCATCTACTTCAAAATGAGCGCGCTCGTGCTGTTCTGCACGATGGACGCGATGGTCAAGGGGCTGGGCGGCACCTACGGCTCGTTCCAGCTCATGGTCTTCCGCAGCGCCGTGGCCCTCGTGCCGGTCGCGGTGCTGATCTGGCATGCTGGCGGCGTGCGTGTGGTGCGCAGCACCCGGCCCGGCCTGCAGGCGCTACGGGTCGGCATCGGTTTCTGCAGCATGTTCGGCTTCTTCTACGCCTTCCCGCGCATGCCGCTCGTGGATGCCTATGCCATCTCCTTTTCGGCACCGCTGTTCATGGTGGCGCTGTCGGTGCCGATTCTCGGCGAGCCGGTCGGCTGGCGGCGCTGGACCGCGGTCGGCGTGGGCTTTGCCGGCGTGCTGGTCATGCTCGATCCCTTCGCCATCGAGTTCCACCTGGTCTCGCTGGTCATCCTGGCCGCGACCTTCTGCTACGCGCTCTCGACCGTGCTGGTCCGCAAACTCAGCCGCCACGATCCCGACGTCGTGACGCTGTTCTGGTTCGCCATCGTCGGCACCGTCGTCTCGATCGGCTGCGCCATCCCGGAATGGAAGTGGCCGCCTCTGCTCGACTGGGTCTGGTTGCTCACCCTTGGCCTGCTGGGCGGCTGCGCGCAGGTCCTGATCACCCGGGCCTGGCGACTCGCCCCGGCCGCCATCCTGGCGCCGTTCGACTATACCGCCATCGTGCTCGCCATGGCCTACGGCTACCTGTGGTTCAGGGAGGAGCCGTCCTGGACGGTGTGGTACGGCCTGCCGCTGGTCACCGGCTCCGGCCTCTACATCCTCCACCGCGAGCGGGTTCGGGCGCGGGCCCTCCGGAAAACCCCAATCTCCTAGGGTTTTTGTCGGGATTGACGAATCGCCTCGCCCACCACATCTTGTAGGCATGACCGACACCACCTTTTCCGTGACGTCCAACGCGGCCAAGCGGATCGCCTTCCTGGCCTCCAAGGAGCCCAAGCCCGTCATGATGCGGGTGGCGGTCCTCGGCGGCGGCTGCTCGGGCTTCCAGTACAATTTCTCGTTCGAGGAAGCGCGCAACGAGGACGACCTCGTCATCGAGCATGACGGCGCCGCCGTCCTGGTCGACGCCACCTCGCTCGAGTTCCTCAAGGGCAGCCAGCTCGACTATGTCGAGGAAATGGTCGGCTCGGCGTTCCAGGTGAAGAACCCGAACGCCACCTCCTCCTGCGGCTGCGGCAACTCGTTCAGCGTGTGAGCCGAGCGCGTGCCAAGATGCGCCCGGCGCCGCTAACCTGCGAGGACGGGTAGCTCGCTAGCTATTTTTTGAGCGAGCTTCATCAGCTATTTTATCAAGAGCATCGCAAGCTGAGACTAGACCTGTGTAAGCTGAGGTTACAATCCCGGCCGCAATGCCAACCGTTGCGGGAACAGCTAGAGCCGGAAGGGTGAAAACCCCTCCAAAGACACCTAAGGACACGTTCCCCACCGCCAATGCGGCACCGGAAGCAGCTTTTGCGATCAAAGCTCCAATTTTGAGTCGTTTCTGGCCGACTTTCTCATCTACCCTATAGCGCATTGGAAAGTTTCCGGGATCCACCGTGTCAACTACCAATACCCCTCCCATTGTATATGCGTCTATCTGCCGAGCTTTGATGCGCATCAAGGTTTGCGCTTCCAACGCCGGCAATGTCCGCGCCTCACTAATGGCAACTTCGAGCGCCTCTAGCGGCACCAGATATGAATCAATGATTGGTAGCGTTTCTCCCGATACATGCTTCCTGATTTCGTTTGCATGAGCGAGGACAATTTTCTGAATTCCGCTTTCTTCAATGACACGGATCGCATCGTGCGAGGCACTATACGCCTCAATCCAGTGGGCTAAAATCACTGGGGGAAGATCCCAATCACTTCCGCCCATGTAGAGGCTGCGCTGAAGCGGATAGGCTAGCCCACGGAGGCGGCCATAATCCAACCGATCCAAGCATCTATTCAGTTCTTGCGCCGAACTGGAAAGGCTTCCCTCAAAGTCATTCACAGACATGTCCTTCCCCAAAAGACAACCATTGCTTGTTTTGCAATGAATTACAACCTGCGCATGTCTACGTCGAGTGAAGCAAACAGTAATCCGCGACAGAAGGCATCACCACAAAGACGCGTAACTCTAGCGCAGGCATAGGCTGCCGCTTGCTGCTCCGCGTTCTCGGACGATATGACTACTCGAATAGAGGGCAGCCTGAACTCATGAAAATCGCGACCTGGAACGTGAACTCCGTCCGCAAGCGCACCGGCAATCTGGTGGCGTGGCTGCAGGAGGCCAAGCCCGACATCGTCGTGCTGCAGGAGATCAAGGCGCAGGAGCCGCAGTTCCCCACGCTCGAGGTCGAGGCCGCGGGCTACAAGGCGGCGATCGTGGGCCAGAAGGGCTTCAACGGTGTCGCCTTCCTCTCCCATCACGCGTTCGACGTGACGGCGCGCGCCCTGCCCGGTGCCGCCGAGGACGAGCCGGCGCGCTATGTCGAGGGGCGGGTCTACACGCCGCGCGGGCCGCTGACCGTCGGCGGACTCTACCTGCCGAACGGTAATCCGGTCGGCACTGAGAAGTTCGCCTACAAGCTCGCGTGGATGGAGCGGCTGCTCGGCCACGCGCGTGAGCTGCTGGCGCGCGAGGAGATGTTCGTGCTGTGCGGCGACTACAATGTCTGCCCGACCGAGATGGACGTGTTCGATCCGAAGGCCTTCGCCGGCGACGCACTGTGCCAGCCTGAGTCGCGGGCGGCGTTCCGCAAGTTGCTCAATCTCGGCCTGACCGACGCGGTGCGGGCGTTCCATCCCGACAGCGAGCAGTACACGTTCTGGGACTACCAGGCCGGCGCCTGGCCCAAGGGCAACGGCCTGCGCATCGACCACCTGCTCCTGTCCCCGCAAGCCGCCGACCGCCTCACCGCGGTGGGTATCGACAAGGCCGAACGCGGCAAGACCGAACCGTCGGACCACGTCCCGGTCTGGTGCGAACTGGACGTGGCCGCCTAGTCGTCAAGGGAGCGCGCCACTGGCGCGCTCCGATGAGCATTACTCCGCGCCGGCGCCGATGACGCCGCCGTCGGCGATGATGCACTGGCCGCAGATGAAGTTGCCGGCCTTGGAGGCGAGGAATACCGCGACGCCGCCGATGTCGTCGGGCTGGCCGATGCGCTTCAGCGCCGCCTTGCCTTCCTGTGCCGCGCGGATCTGCGGATTGTCCCACAGCGCCTTGGCGAAGTCTGTCTGGATCAGGCCGGGCGCGATGGCGTTGACCCTGATGTTGTGCTTGCCCCACTCCATGGCCAGCGACTTCACCAGGGAGAGATCGGCGGCCTTGCTCATGTTGTAGGCCGCGATATGGGCCGAGCCGACCAGAGCGCCGATCGACGAGACGATGATGAAGGCGCCGTCGCGGCGCTCGGCCATCTCCGGGCCGATCATGTTCATCAGCCACAGGTTCGACATCACGTTGTTCTGCATGATCTTCTGGAACACCTCGTCCTTCAGGCCGCTGAGCGGGCCGAAATACGGGTTGGAGGCGGCGTTGCAGACCATGATGTCGATGCGGCCATAGGCCTTGCGCGCCTCGGCGACGAGGTTCTCGAGCTGGGCCTTGTCGGAGATGCTGGCGGCGACCGCCGTGGCCTCACCGCCCTTGTCCTTGATCGCCTTCACCACCTCCTCGCAGGCCGGGAGCTTGCGGCTCGACACCACGACCTTCGCGCCGTGGGCTGCCATCTGTTCGCAGATCGAGCGGCCGATGCCACGGCTACCGCCGGTTACCACGGCCACCTTGCCGCTGAGGTCGAACATACTTGCGTTGGTCATGTCGGCGTCTCTCTTCCCTCGGGTTGCTTAACGATGCACCCGTTGAGATACGCCGATCAGCGTCAGACGAGCAAGCCGCTGCCGGCGTGGCTCATGAGGTCGAGTTGGACCAGCAGGTCGTTGAAATCACGGTCGCCGCCGCCATACGTGTCCTCGAAGCCGAACGTGTTGGCGCCGTAACTCCACAGATGCGTCACCGGCTGGCCGCTGATCACCTCGTTGCCGCCCGAGAAGCCCCAGTAGGTCTGGCCGTGCGATGTCAGCGAGAACGCGATGATGTCGCCCCGGTCGACGTTGGTGATCTGGGTTTGCGAGAACTGCCCGTAGCCCGGACCGTTTATGACGGTGCCGCCGCCTGCGACCGAATAGGCGCGCCCGGCGGCGGCGGCGGCATAGCCTGCATCGCCTGGCGCCAGACCGCCGATGTGCCCGCTCAGGTCGTCCACACGATAGAGCGTGAGATGCTGGTCGTAGACGCCGTTCTGGCGGATCCGCACGACGGCGTTGACGTCGTCCTGACCGAGCGGCGTCTCGGCAACCACGACCGGCCGCGCCACGGTCACGCCGCCGCTCGAGGAACCCCAGGTGACGAATCCGTAGTCGTTCGTATCGTTCGCCTGATACAGCCCGGCTTGCGAATTGTTGAAGGACATGCCCATCGACTCGCCCGCGGCGACCTGCATCGACCCCGGCGTGGCCTGCGATGCGCCATCGAGCAGCCGGACCAGGTCCGGCGAGAAATCGAACTGCATCACCTTCTCGGCGAGACGGGCGTCCCAGGCGATGCTGGAGGAACCGCCGAACTCGAACAGGGCGCCCACGCCGTTCACCGCCACGTTGGCACCGTTGGCCAGCGTGGACTGGACCAGCAGCGTCTGGTCGGTGTTCACGGTGCCCGAGACGGTGTTGTGGGACGACAAGACCCGATCGTCCACGCCGTAGAGCTCGTGATTGGCGATGGTCGCCAGGGCGCGGGTGAGCAACAGACCATCGGGCGTGCCGAGACCGGTCGTGAGGTCGTATCCCTCGCCCGACTGATAGCCGAGGCCGGTGGGCACGATGTACGCGTTCAGCCCCTGGTCGAAGATAGCGTAGGGCGTGTCCTTGTCGGCGATGAAGTAGCTGGAAATGTTGTTGCCCAGCGTCACATCGTTGAAGGCGCCGGGGGAGATCGCGGCGGCCTGATAGAGAATGTCGTTGTAGAAGCCGAGATTGGGCAGGCCGATGTCGTGGAAGACCGCGTCCATCTGGGCCGTAAGCGAAGCCCACATGGGCGTGGCCGAGCTGGTGCCGGCATTGGCGCTGTAGGTCGGGTCGCCCTGGAGATAATACAGCACGTAGTAGAACATGCTGCCGCCGCCGAGCGCTGCCACATCGGGAACGCCGCGACCGGTCCTGCCGTTGGAGACGTCGACCGGCATCAGCCCGAAATCGAGCTGATACTGCGGAATCGCCTGGGTGGTATCGACGCCGCCGGAGCCGGAATAGTTGCTCGAATAGTCCTGCGCCCCCATCTGGCCGTTGGTGATGACGTACTGGTTCCAGATCGCCTCGGTCAGGGCCGCTACGCCGGCCAGCGGCTGCATCAGCGGGAGCGACGGCAGTTGCGTAGGCAGGACCTTCAGGCCGGATTGCGCCAGCCCGAACAACGTGCCGGGATCGAGGTTCAGCGCATTGCTCACCAGCGCCGAGATGCTGGAATCCAGCATGGCGGTGTTGATGGGCGACAGCGAGGTCGCACTGACCACGAGCGACCAGCTGTTGAGATGGGTGTCGCGGCCGTTGGTGACGCCGTTGGCATATTCCTGGCCCGAGCCGCCATCGCCGGCCGACATGGCAATGGTGACGTTGCGCAGCGCCGCGTCCTGCATGAGCTGTTCGTAGGCCCACGCGAAGGGGCTGTCGGCCGCATAGCGGACCATGTCCGAGAACGACGAGGTCAGCGCCACGGGCTTATTGACCTCGTCCCAGATCGCCTGCTGGGTCGCCGCGAAGGTGGTCGCATCACCCTTCAGCTTGCTGTAGAAAATCATGTCGCTGGTAGGGGCCGCGCCCGAGACGATCGAGACGTCCAGCGTCATTTCCGACTCGGTGTAGCCCTTGCCGTCGGTGGCGATGGTTCGGAGCAGTTCGTCCCGGGTCAGCGGGGCGATCTTGAGGATGTCCGTCCGGTAGGCGTTCAGCTGCGTCAGCAGCGACTCGTAGGTGGCGTCATCGAGCTGCGGCTCGACGAGACCGATGTTCGGAGTCTCGATGACCGTCTGCAGATCCTTCGCGTTCAACGGATAGTTGTAGTAGTCGGCGATGGCCATCGGCGTTCCGGTGACGCCGTACTTGTCCTGGCCGTAGTCGTAGTTGGCCGTGCCCTGCTGCCCCTCCTCCAGGACCACCCCGCTCCCGCCGACCTGCACCGGAACGGCAGCCACGTTCTGGTCGACCCAGAAGCCGCCGACATCCGTGGCGATGCTATCGGGAAGTGTGAGCGAACCGGCCCACACGGTCGCGATCTTGTTGTCCTGGGCGTCCTTCAGGACGTGCAGTTCCTGACCGAAGATACTCTGGAAGGCGGCGTTGTCGACCTTCACCCAGATCGTCCGCGATTCCGCCGTGGAGATGTAGCCCCCGGTGTCCAGAACCACCGCGCCACGATTGACCAGTTCGGTCTTGACCGCATCGTAGGTCGCCGTGTCTGCCCCGTACTGCGACCAGAAATCGGCCTGCTGGATGGCGGTCTGGCGCTCGCCCCAGCTGCCATTGAGGATCGAAGAGGCATCCTCGGCGCGGTTGAGCACCACGGCGACGATCAGGGACGCGTTCGGATCGCCGGAGGAGTGGTCAGCTTGGAACGCTGCCTTGATCTGCTCGAGGCTGCTCGACTCCACGGTGCTTTCGGGTAGCAGGCCATAGCTGGTGGCCTGCAGAAACGTCGAGTTGTCGATCTGTGTCGTCATGGGCGCACTCGAAAAGCGAAAGCGTTACAAAATCATTGCGGTCATGCCGCAAGGTAAAAGGGTAATTCATCGCACCGCTGGAGTGAAGAGTTTCAAGAGGTGCAACCGCAGGAAATCGACCATCACCGGTCGTCCCCGCTTCGTTCGGTCGGCAAATTCACACCGTCTGATCGATGCCGGTCAAGGAACTGGTCGATGGGCATCGCGGAATATCAACGAGAGTCTTCGTCTTGTCGCAAGAGTCGGTGTGACGCGAGCAGCGCGACGGATCTGATGGAACGGTCAACGGACTCCCTGGCAGGCGTGAGATCCTTCGCTTCGTTCAGGATGACACGAACGGCAGCCGTGCGCCGACACGCCCCTACCGCGTCAGCAGCGCGATCAGTTCGACGTGTGCCGACCACAGGAACTGGTCGATGGGCATGAGTTTTTCCAGCCGGTAGCCGCCATCCTGCAGGGTGCGGACGTCGCGGGCGAAGCTGGCAGGGTCGCAGGAGGCATAGACGATGCGCTTCACCTTGGAGGCCACGAGTTCGGCGCATTGCGCGGCCGCACCGGCGCGCGGCGGGTCGAGCACGACGGCGTCGAAGGCATCGAGTTCCTTTGTGCTCAGCGGCCGCCGGAACAGATCGCGCAGCTGCACGGTCACGCGGTTGCCGCCCAGCTTGCGCGCCGCTGCATCGACGGCGGCAACCGACGGACGGTCATACTCGAAAAGGCTGAGCTTGCCCGGCTTGCCGAGCGACAGCGCACCGATGCCGGCGAAAAGGTCGGCGAGATGCGCGGCCTCCCCGGCCCAGGCGTTGACGCCCGCACGCATCACCAGCTCGGCGCGCTTGGTCGCCTGCAGGAACGCGCCCGGCGGCGGCTCGATCGTGACGTCGCCCAGGATGAGCCGCGGCGTGCGGCGCACCAGCACCGGCTCGGCCGTCGCTCGGTCGCCCCAACTCACGCGCGCCATATCGGCGCTTTCGGCCAGCGCGATCAGCGTCTCGCGGATCGGCAGCGTCAGGTCGAAGCGGCGGTGCGGACGGATCAGCACGTCGAGGCCGGTGTCGGTCTCGTTGACCACGGCATCGGCCGAGGTGCCGTCGCGCAGGATGGCGGCCATCGCCGATCGCAGGGGCGCGAGGGCGGCGTTGATCTTCGCACTCGCCACGACGCAGGTGTCGATGTCGACGACGGTCTGGCTGGCGCGTTCGTGGAAGCCGGCGAGGATCCGCTTGCCCTCGCGCCGCAGCACGATGTCGGCGCGGCGGCGCTCGCCCGGCTCGCAGCCGACCGGCGCCTCGAAGCGCGGGGCCTTCACACCGCGCTGCGCCAGCGCCTTGGCGATCAGTTCGCTCTTCCAGCCGGTATAGATGTCGCGCCGCCAATGCTGCAGCGCGCAGCCGCCACAGGTGCCGAAATACGGGCACGCCGGCGTCTCGCGGTGGCGCGACGGCGCCAGCACCTCGACCAGTTCGCAGGCGATGCCGTCGCCGCGCTTGTCGAGCGGCTCGGCCTCGACCGTCTCAGCCGGCAGACAATACGGCACGAAGTAGCGCTTGCCTTCGAGATCGGCGACGCCGTCGCCGCGGGCGCCGACTTCCAGGATGTCGAGCGTGATGCTCACGATGAACCTTCCGCCGGGTCTCAGCCCAGCCAGCTCCTGGCCGGCCTCATCTCGCCGACCAGCAGGCCGACGACGTTCTTGATCTGCGGATGCAGCACGTCTTCGCGTTGCGCCGCCGGCAGCACGCCGAGATGATCCAGCAGCGCCGCCATCGCGACCTCGGCCGCCCGACCCGCGCCGTCCCAGACCTTCAGGGCCACGCCGAGGCCCAGGGTCGGCAGCATGCCGCAGAACACGCCCTCGGCGCCGGTCTTCACCTGGATGACGCCGGGCGCGGCCTCGTTGATGCGGGTGCAGAAGCGGCCGCTGCCCGCGACCATGAAGGGCTCGGCGTTCATCGCCTTGCGGATGCGATTCGCGGCGTCGGCGCGCTTGCTCGACAGGCGCGACGGATCGGCCATCGACGCCATCGCCTGCGCCAGGCTTTTGAGCGGTGTGGCGAGCGTTGGAATTCCGCAGCCATCGGTGCCGTGTGGAAAGGCGTCGGCATCGAGGCCGCACAGCGCGCTCATCGTCTCGCGCAGCCGGCGCTGCACCGGATGGTCGTACTGGATGTAGCCCTTGGTCGGCTCGCCATAGTGCACGGCCGTCGTCAGGAAGCCGCTATGCTTGCCCGAGCAGTTGTTGAACGCCGCCGTCGGCAGCGTATTGGTGCGGGCCAGCGCCTCGATGCTCGACTGCAGGCGCGGCGCATGCGTGCCGCATTCGAGATCGGCTTCGCTCAACCCGACCTTTGCCAGCCAGGCGCGCACCGTCTCGACATGGCGGGTCTCGCCGCTGTGCGAGGCGCAGGACAGCGCGACATGCTCGTCGCCGAGGCCGAAGCGCTCGACCGCGCCGCTCTCGACGAAAGCCATTGCCTGGATGGGCTTGTTGGCCGAGCGCGGCAGAATCGCGGCCTCGATGTCGCCCCATGACTCGACCACGGTGCCGTCGGCCTTCACCACCGCGGCGATGCCCTCGTGCCGGCTCTCGACGACCGGCCCGCGCGTGACTTCGATGACGACAGGACCTCGGCTCATCGCGCGCGCTCCAGCTTTACCACGGTGATATTGTCCTGATGTTCCTTGGCCGCCGCCAGCACCGCGGCGACGATGCGCTCTGCGGGAAGGGCGGCCTGCGCGAGCAACTGTTCGCTGCTGAGACTGTGCACGCCGTCGCTGCACACCAGCAGGCGGGCGTCGGGGCCCAGCCGGCGGTTGCCCCGGTCGATCAGGGTGAGCGGCTCGCCCATCACCGCCTCGCGCAACGTATGCCGGCCAGGATGATGTTCGGCGTCCTCGGCCGAGAGCATGCCGCGGGCGACCAGCGCGTCGATCTGCGGCGCCATCGAATGATCGGCATTGAGCCGGACGATCTTGCCCGCCTCGACCAGATAGAAGGGTGAATCCCCGACGCTGATCCAGCGCACCTCGTCGCCGCGCAGCTGAGCCGCGACCAGGGTGGCGCCCATGCCGGTGAGTTCATGCCGGGCGAGTGCGCCGCGGCCGACCGCCTGGTTGGCGTCGTTCAGCCCGTCGTCCAGCCCGCCGCCCTGCTCCATCGCATGGATGAAGGCATCGACCGCGAGCTGGCTCGCGACCGCGCCGCCAGCATGGCCGCCCATGCCGTCGGCCACCACCGCCAGCAGCGAGCCGTCGCCCAGCGTCACCAGACGCCAACTGTCTTCCTGGTAAGGACGGGCGCCCTGATGCTGGCCGCCCTCGCCCCGCCACCGCGTCGTCATGTCTTTCGAAAGTCCTTCAGTGCCAGACCGCCGGGAGCTTGCTGAGGCCGCGCAGGGTGAAGCTGCGGCGCCAGGCGGGCGCGTCCTTTTCGGGCAGGGTGAGGTTGGGCATGCGCTCGATAAGCGCCGCGAACACCAGCTCGGCTTCCAGTCGCGCCAGCTGCGCGCCGAGGCAGTGATGGATGCCGCCGCCGAACGACATTGGCCGGATATGCTCGCGGCCGACATCGAGCCGGTCGGGATCGGGATACTGCGCCGGATCGCGGTTGGCCGCGCCCAGCAGGGCGACGATGCTCTGCTCCGCGCCGATCGTCACGCCGCCCAGTTCGACCTCGGCGTGGGTGACGCGGCCAGTGATCTGCACCGACGAGTCGTAGCGCAGCAGCTCCTCGACCGCGTTGGGGATCAGCGACGGGTCGGCCTTGAGTCGCTCCCACTGATCGCGGTTGCGATGCAGCGCCAGCAGGCCGTTGCCGATCAGGTTGGTGGTGGTCTCGTGACCGGCGCCGAACAGCAGGCCGATATTCGCCTGCAGTTCCTCGGCCGACAGCTTGTCGCCCGCCTCCTCCGCCTTCACCAGCTCGGTGGTGAGATCGTCGCGCGGCTCGCGGCGGCGCAGCTCGCACAGCTGGTTGAAATAGACCCCGGCCATCTGGGTGTTGCGGTTGGCCTGGTCGAGCTCCTCGCGGGTCATCGGAACCGGTTCGAGGATGCGGCCGTTGACGTTGCTTCCCGCCAGGAACGGTGCGCGATGCTCTTCGGGAATGCCCAGCATGTCGCAGATCACGATGACCGGCAGCCGGTGCGCCAGGTCGCGCATCACGTCCATCTCGCCCTTGTCCGCGACCCGGTCGAGCTGCTCGTCCACCAGTTCCTTGATGCGCGGCCGCATGTCGGCGACGCGGCGGGCGGTAAAGGCCTTGGTGACCAGGCCGCGCAGGCGCGTGTGATCGGGCGGATCCTGCACCAGCATCGTCTTCGCGAGGCTCGCCACCGCGGGCTCGTTCATCCGGTCGGTGCCGTAGCGGCGGCGCATGTTGCCTTCGAAGTCCTTGCCGAAGCGCTTGTCGCGGAGCGAAAGCGCCACGTCGTCGTAGCGCGTGATCAGCCAGAAGCCCTGCGGCGTCTTCAGCACCGGCGCCGCCTCGCGCAGCCGCCGGTAGAAGGGATAGGGGTCGGCGATGAAGGCCGGGTCGAGCGGATTGAACTCGAGGTCCTTCGCAGGGGCGGTCGGCTGGGCGATGGTGTCCATCCCTCCCCTCTACCACGAAGCCCCTTGCCGCGCGAACGAGCGAGCCCCTAGCATCCCTCCATGTTTGCACTCACCCAGGGACTCCGCCGCGCCGTCCAGACCCGCCCCAACGGCATCGCCACATCCTTCGCCGGCCGCCGACGCACCTGGCAGCAGAGCGCCGATCGGATCAGCCGGGTGGCCGGCGCACTTTCCGCACTGGGCGTGCGCCGCGGCGACAGGGTGGCCATCCTCGCCCTGAACTCCGATCGCTATCTCGAACTGATGTACGCCCTGCCCTGGATGGGTGCGGTGATGGTGCCGGTGAACACCCGGCTGGCGGCGCCCGAGATCGAATACATCCTGAACGATTCCGGCGCGGCCGCACTGTTCGTCGACACCGGCATGTCGCACCATCTGAAGGCGCTCGACGGCCGCACGCCGTCGGTGCGCGAGGTCGTGTGGCTGGACGATCTCGCGGGGCCCGACGGCATCCTCCATTACGAGGACCTCACCAGCTATGAGGCGATGGAGGATGTCGGTGCCCATGACGACGATCTCGCCGGACTGTTCTATACCGGCGGCACCACGGGGCGTTCCAAGGGCGTGATGCTCACCCACACCAACCTGGTGGTCAACGCGCTGAACGGCGTCGCCGGCATGGGCTTCGATGCGGACACCGCCTATCTCCATTCCGGGGCAATGTTCCATCTTGCCGACGGCGCCTCGACCTTCGGCGTCACTTTGTCGGGCGGACGCCATGCCTTCGTGCCGCGCTTCGAGCCGGTCGAGGTGCTGCTCACCATCCAGACCGAAAAGGTGACGCACGCGCAGTTCGTGCCGACCATGATCAACATGCTGGTCAACCACGAGCGGTTCGACGAATTCGACATCGGCACCCTGTCCTTCATCCTTTACGGCGCCTCGCCGATGCCGGAAGGCATCGTGCGCAAGGCGATCGAGCGGATGCCGCAGGTTCGCCTGATGCACGGCTACGGCATGACCGAGGCCTCGCCCATCGTCACCCTGCTCGATCCGCGCTACACGGTGCTGGACGGTCCCTTTGCCGGTCGCCTGAGATCGTGCGGCCAGGCGGTGCTCGCCTGTGAGGTCAAGATCGTCGATGCCGACCGTCTCGAAGTGCCGCGCGGCACAGCCGGCGAGCTGGCCGTCCGCGGCGCCAACGTGATGAAGGGCTACTGGAACAAGCCGGCCGAAACCGAGGCGGTGCTGGAGGACGGCTGGTACTATTCCGGCGACGGCGCCACCATGGATGAGGAAGGCTTCGTCTTCATCGTCGACCGGCTGAAGGACATGATCATCTCCGGCGGCGAGAACGTCTATTCGGCCGAGGTCGAGAACGCGATCTCGACGATGCCAGGTGTCGCCGAGGTGGCGGTGATCGGGGTGCCCGACGACCAATGGGGCGAGCGGGTCCATGCCATCATCGTGCTCCGGCAGGGCGCGTCGCTTACGCCCGAAGACGTGATCGACCATTGCCGCAACCAGATCGCTGGGTTCAAATGCCCACGCAGCGTCGACTTCCGTGACACGCCTCTGCCGCTGTCGGGCGCCGGCAAGGTCCTGAAGCGCGAGTTGCGCGAGCCGTACTGGAAGAACCTCACCGAGGCCGTGAACTGATGCCGACGATTCCCTACTTCGACTGGATCGCCCACCATGCGGGCCGGCGTCCTCACCACCTCGCCATTCACGACCTCCATATGGGACGGAAACTCTCCTATTCCGCTCTCGATGCCCGAATCGGCCGGCTGACCGCGGCGCTGGCGGCACGGGGCATCGCGAAGGGCGACCGCATCGCCCTGCTCGCGCCCAACTGCGCCGAATACTTCGAGCTGCAATTCGCCTGCGGCCGACTGGGCGCGATCATGCTGCCGCTGAACTGGCGGCTCACCGTGCCGGAGCTGGAGTACATACTGAGCGACTCGAGCCCAAAGCTGCTGATCCACGACAAGGGCTTTGCGGAAGCAGCCGCAGCGCTGTCGGAGCACCTGCTCGAGATAGACCACGAGCGGCCCGACGGCGCTTACGAGCGGGCGCTTGCCGAGGACGGACCGGCGCCCCCTTCCGCGGCGCTGACGCACGACGATATCGGCATGGTCATGTACACGTCAGGCACGACCGGGCACCCGAAGGGCGCGATCATCACGCACGGGATGGTGTTCTGGAACTGCGTGAATCTCGGCATTCCGGCGCTGATCACGCCCGAGACGGTGCAGCTCGTGGTGCTGCCGCTGTTCCATACCGGCGGTCTCAACTGCTACGCCAATCCGGTGCTCCATGCCGGCGGCACCATCGTGATCATGCGCACCTTCGATCCCGGCCAGGCGCTCGATTGCCTTTCCGATCCAGCGCTCGGCATCACCCACTTCTTCGCGGTGCCGGCGCCCTACCAGTTCATGATGCAGCATCCGAAGTTCGCGGAGGCCGATCTCTCGCGGCTGCGCATCGCCGGCGTTGGCGGCGCCCCCTGCGCGCTCGCCATCCTCGAAACCTGGACCGCCCGCGGCGTGCCGCTCGTGCAGGGCTGGGGCATGACCGAGACCAGCCCCGCCGGCACCATGCTCGATGCCGCCGACGCGATCCGCAAGCTCGGTTCGGCCGGCAAGGCGATGATGCACACCGCGATCCGCGTGGTCGACGACGAGGGGCGCGACGTGGCGGCGGGCGGCATTGGCGAGCTGCTGATCAAAGGTCCCAACATCACGCCGGGCTACTGGAACAATCGCGCCGCGACCGAGCGCAGCTTCACCGACGGCTGGCTGCATACCGGCGATGCCGCGCGGCTCGACGAGGAAGACTTCGTCTACATCGTCGACCGCTGGAAGGACATGTACATCTCCGGCGGCGAGAACGTGTATCCCGCCGAGGTCGAGAATGTGCTGTTCCAGATCCCCGCCATCGCCGACGCTGCCATCATCGGCGTGCCCGACCAGCGCTGGGGCGAGGTCGGCATGGCGATCGTCGTGCGCAAGCCCGATCAGGACCTCGCCGAGGGCGACGTGATCCGCCACTGCCTCGGACGGCTGGCCAAGTTCAAGGTCCCGCAGTCCGTAACCTTCGTCGATGCCCTCCCGCGCAACGCCACCGGCAAGGTCCTGAAACGGGAGTTGCGGACACAGTTCGTCGGGCAGAACGCCCCGGCGATCAGCTAGGGCGGCTCGCTCGTTGTCGTCCTGAGCAGCGCGAAGGACTTTGCGGAGCGACCAGAGGACTCCGTTGCCGGCGCGAGATCCTTCGCGTCACTCAGGACGACATGAAGGTCAAACCAGCGGCACGTAGTCGTACTCGCCGACACCTTGCATGATCAGGCACGTGAGCGACGCGGTTCCGCCGTTAGTCACGAGGTGCGGCCTCCCGGGCGCGGCGACGAAACTCTCGCCGGGGGTCAGGATCACCTCCTGCTTGGGCTGCTGCAGGAAGAGCCGCATCGTTCCCTCGACCACATAGAACGTGTCGCTGATGTTGTTGTGGAAGTGCCAGGGTACCTTCTGCGTGGGCGAGAGCTGCAGCTCGGCGACCCGGAAGCCCGGCCGCTGGAGGTGGTAGGCACGCCGCTCGACCTCGTAGAGGTGGCTGGCATCCTTCACCGCTTCGAGTGTCCTCGGTGCCGTCATCGTCGATCCTCCTTGCTGGAGTGCCCGGTCCGGTTTTCACTGTGTCTTGAACGTCGCAAGCCTTAAGAACGGGCGCGATCCCGTCAAGAAAACAGTTCGATCAAATAGGGTCTTTCATGCTCACGATCTATGGCGTCTACCGGTCCCGCGCGTCACGCAACATCTGGCTGGCCGAGGAGCTCGGCATCCCGTTCAGGCAGGTGCCGGTGATCCAGCACTATCGCACCGTGCCGACCGGAATGCTGCACACCCAGTCGCCGGAATTCCTGAAGATCAATCCGAACGGCCTCATTCCCTCGATCGACGATGACGGGCTGCTGCTGCATGAATCGCTCGCGATCAACCTCTATCTCGCGCGCAAGCACGGAGGCCCGGTCGCCGGCGCGACCGTCGCGGAGGAAGGCCAGATCGCGATGTGGAGCCTGTGGGCCGCGACCGGCGTCGAGCCGCACGCGATCAACGTCCTCTACCACCGCATGGGCAATCCGAACGGCGTGAAGGACCCGAAGATCGCCGACGCCGCGGTCGAAGCGCTCAAGGGACCCTTCGCCGTGCTCGACAAGGCGCTGACCAAGAGCGGCTGGCTGGTGGGCGACCGCTTCACCGTGGCCGACCTCAACGCCGCCGAGATCGTGCGCTATGCCCAGCCGGCCCCGGAACTGTTCGAGGCCGCGCCGCGCGTCAAGGCCTGGCTTGCCGCCTGCCAGGCCCGCCCCGCCTTCAAGAAGATGTGGGCCGCCCGCGACGCCGAACCGGCCTAGAGGTCAGCTTGCGGGCGCCGCCGCGGTCAACGTCGCAAGACGCGCCGTGGCGCCCGCGACCGCTTCGGCCGAGAACCGGTCGGGATAGGTCAGCACCAGCTGCTCGCCCGTCATCTCCACCATCCCGTTCGCGACCAGCAGTTCGAAGGATTCGGGCGGTTCCTTGCTCTTCGCCCAGTCCTCCAGGCAGGCGACCACGCCCTTGCCCTTGAGCTTGAGACGCGTCCGGCTCGCGCGGGTGGCGCGACCGTTCTTCTGCGTCAGCAGCTGCTCATAAGCCGCCAGCGTGCTGTAAAAGGCCCGTTCCAGCGGATCTTCCTTGTCGGCGCCTTCGAGTGAGCAAAGCTGGTCGAAGGCCTGCCGCCAGATGTCGTCGCGCCCCATGCGCTTGGCATTCTGCATCAAGGTGCGCAGATGCTCGGGATCGGTGTAGCTCGAGATGGGCTTGGCCATCGTCTGCTTGACCCCGACCGGCGCCTTCGCCTTGGCAACCGGCGCTTGCTTCGTATGTTTGGCCACGATTACTCCTGCACAATTGTCCGGCACTGGATGTGCAAGAGTTCGGACCATATCACATTGTCCGACGTGAACCTCTCATTGTTCACATCGCGAAACCCGCAGCCTTGGCTGCTTCAGTTGCACTGCAAATCAGGTGTCAGGCCGCCAGCACCAAGCGATCCGCTGCCGCCGCGAAACCGAAATTCTCGTAGAAGCGCTTGGCCGGCCCCTCACCCACCACGGCCTCGACCTGCACGGCGCGACGCTGGCGCGACCATTCGACGGCGGCGGCCAGCAAACGCCGGCCGACCCGACGGCCGCGATGTTCGGCTTGCACCACGAGATTGTCGACCTCGATGACCTTGTGGGCGCCCATCCCCTCCAGCGGCACAAGCCGGGTCATCAGCACTGCGACGGCGAGGACACCGATCTCGCTCTGCGCGACCAGCAGGGTCGTGCCGGGCGTCTCGAGCCAGGTGAGCACCTGCTCGCGCGCGGTCTCGCCATCGTCGAGGAGCGCGCACAGTTCCTCGATGTCGCGCGGGCCCGCCAGCCTCACACGGATGGCGAGCGGCAACTGGTGCGGTTCAATTTCTGCTTCGATGATCGACATGTCGTCCTCCGGTTGCGGGTTCCGCCGCGGCCCGGAGGCCAAGTCCTAGAACACGAAAGCCGCCGGGATGCGGCGGCTTCGTTGAGTCATGACCCTTCGCGCCGCCTATGTAAGGGGCGTAAAATACCAAGCGTTGTGGGACAGGGTCTTGAGCATGAGCAATTTATACTCCCTTGCTCGGCGTTCCGTCAACTCAGGCATGCGGAAGCGACTATGACGCCGGACAGCCGCGAGCTTTCGATAGTCGATCGACACGATCGCTACGCACCTGCAATTCGTCGAGTGCCTTCTTCGCATCCTCGTCCATGCGCACTGCCGGGAACAGAACTTGGCCTGAAAGGAGCACAACCTGATTGTGCGTGCGATTCGATGTGATCTGAGCTTCGTTCCCACGGGCGGCCGATCGGATTCGATCGCTCTCTGAAGCGAGCTGCGCGCAATCGAGCTTGGCCTCAGGACTCTCCAGATCACCGGCCAACAGGCGCTGACCGGGCGGCAAGTCACTGAGATCCGGTGGCAATTCAGGAGAGTTGCGGGCACAGGCCGCCATGCCGAGCGCTGCCATCAACGAAGTCGCCTTACTGAACTTCGTAAGCAATTGCCCGCCCCTTTCCATCCAAGGAACCCCAGCTCAATGCGGCAATACCGGTGGTGCCATAGCGCGCATGTATCACCGCATCTGCCCCGAGCTTGGCCGCCTCCGTTCGCATCCGTTGATTGACCATCTCGCGGGTCGGATCCGCATTGAAGACCGACACTTTGTTCACCGTTACAGAGATGTCGCCCAGCGACTTGTATGGCCGGTCGGCGACATCGCCCTCGAGAATCTGAATCTTATCGACCGGCGTCACTGTTCGCCCGGCAGCCGCAGGACGAGGCGCGACACTTGTCGTCGCCCAACCATCGGCGCAAGCCACCAGCAAACCGGTTGCGCCGATTGCCAGCACGGCTCGCAAAACACGCGTAGAATTCATCGACCGCCAAACTCATTCACGTTTTTCACGTCGGTAGACTAGAGAGCGACACGGCGATCTACAAGCCTATAGACAACTCTCAGTAGAACTCGCCGGGGGCCGTCACTTCGCTTCTACGGCGTTCGCCCGACAAGCGCGACAGGCCCGTTTGGTGCAGCAGAGTTGCGACTTGAAGGCGTGCCGCTGTCGAGTCGATAGTCGTTGCTTCTGAGCTTTTGAGGCCAAAATGACATTCCAGGGAAAGAAGGTCGTGGTGACCGGCGCTGGCCGAGGGTTCGGGAGGACACTGGCGGCCAAGTTCGCGGAGGCCGGAGCCGAACTCTTCATCTCGGCCAGAACGCTAGAACAAGCTCGGGCGACGGTGCAGCTGCTCAGGGACGCGAAGCCTGATGTCATCGCCCATGCCTTTCGATGCAACATGTCAAATGCAGGCGAGATCCGCGATTTCGCAATCGCCGTCGAAACAGTATCGCCTCGCATAGACCTGCTCATAAACAACGCATCGTACTGGCTGCAGCGAGATCTACTCGAAGCGACGGACGAAGAGATTCTCGAAGCCATCAACTCGACCGCGACCGGAGCGATCCTCGCAACCAAGCACTTTCTGAGATTGCTGGAGCGATCAACGACGCCCGACATCGTTTACATCAACGGGACCCCCGGCTTGCTGCACAACCGTCAAAGCGAGGCCAACGAGGCATTCAGTGCGGCAAAAGCGGCTCAAGCGGCGTTCTCGGACAGGCTCCGCTTCAGGTTCAAGGCCATGGGTCTCCGGGTCTTGACGATCTATCCTCCGGATTTTCGCAACACGTCGCCGGCTGACGCGCAGGACTGGCTGCGCCGGCGCGACAGCTTCGACGAACGCAAAATGACCGCAAGAAACATCTATGACTGCATTCAGTTCGCGCTGACTCAGGACAGAATCTGTTCGATCAACGAAATCATCCTGAGCAACAACAATGGCGACGGTGCGGGGAACTAACGTCATCCCGAGCAAGTGAGGGATCGTTCTTCGTGATGCAGATCCCTCGCAAAGGCCCGGGATGACGGCCTCGGGCCGTCACTCCGCCGCGACGGCCATCGCCTGCTTGAGGCCGGGCATGGTGAAGCCGAGCTTGTCGAGCTTCTCGATCATGTCGCGGCCGGTCTTCTCGTCGATCTCGACGAGCGGCGGACGGACCGGGTTCCAGTGCGGGTCGCTGCCGTAATGCGCGATCACGTACTTCAGCGCCGGGATCATTACGTAGCCCTGCATGACGCCGCGGACCTCGTTGATCCAGGCCTGCAGCTTGTCGCCTTCCGGCGTGCCGTAGGCCTTGATCGTCTCGGCGATCTTGCCCGGATTGATGTTGGCGGTGGCGCTGATGCAGCCGACGCCGCCCGCCTTGAGATTCTCCAGGATCGGCTTCTCGTTGCCGGAGAAGACGTCGAAGCCGTCCTTGGCAAAGGCGTCGATCATGCTCTTGGTGTGGGGCCAGTCGTCGGACGAATCCTTCATACCGGCGATCTGCTTCGGATAGGCTTTCATCAGCCGCTCGACCAGCTTGTGCGTGATCGGCACGGCCGAGACCGGCGGGATGTGATAGAGGTAGACGCGCAGGCGGTCGTCACCGACCCGCTGCACGACTTCCGAGTAGAAGCGGAACAGCCCCTCCTCCGGAACACCCTTGTAATAGAATGGCGGCAGCATCAGCACGCCGCCGACGCCGAGCTTCACCGCATGGGCGCTGACTTCGGCAGCTTCGGTGATCGAGCAGGCGCCGGTGCCGGGCATCATGCGTGCGGTCGGCACGCCGGAGGCGACGACGGCTTCGAGCAGGGTCATCCGCTCCTTGGCCGACAGCGAATTGGCTTCCGAATTGGTGCCGAAGACCGCGAGGCCGCAATCCTGGCTGATCAGCCACTTGCAGTGCGCAATGAAGCGGCCGACATCTGGCGACAGGTCGCGCTTGAAGGGCGTGACGACGGGCGAAAGAACGCCTTTGATCCGTGCTTCGGCCATGATCTTATTTCTCCCGGGAATGGCGCGCCTTTCTGCAACGAAGCGCCGGAGACGTCCAGTGTCAGCATCTCTCAGCGAAATCCTGCCCGAGGACGGCACGTCCGGCACCCTGGTCGGCCGCCTCTGGCGGGCCGGCCATCCGGCGGGGCCTTCGGTCGTCGCGATCCGGGAAGACGGGGTTTTTGACCTCTCCGCGACGGTCCCCACGATGGCCGATCTCTGCAATGCGCCCGATCCGACGGGCCTCGCGCGCAATACGCCGGGCGAGCGCATCGGCGCGCTGCAGGACCTCGTCGGCGACCTCCTGGCGCCGGTCGACCTGCAGGCCCTGAAGGCCGCCGGCGTCACCTTCGCCGTCAGCCTGCTGGAGCGGCTGATCGAGGAACATGCCAAGGGTGATCCCGCACGCGCCGATCAGGTGCGCGGCGAGCTGAACTCGATCATCGGCGCCGATGTCAGCGCCATCAAGCCGGGTTCGCCCGAGGCCGAGGCGCTGAAGAAGACGCTGATGGCGCGCGGTGCGTGGTCGCCCTACCTCGAAGTCGGCATCGGCCCCTATGCCGAGATCTTCACCAAGGCGCCGCCCATGGCTGCGGTCGGCTACGGTGCCGAGATCGGCATCCGGCCGGATTCCGACTGGAACAATCCCGAGCCCGAGGTGACGCTGATTGTCAGCGCCAAGGGAAAGATCGTCGGCGCGACCCTGGGCAACGACGTGAACCTGCGCGACATCGAGGGGCGCAGCGCACTCCTGCTGGGCATCGCCAAGGACAACAATGCCTCCTGCGCGCTCGGTCCTTTCATCCGCCTATTCGACGACACCTTCTCGCTGGACGACGTGCGCCAGGCCAAGGTCGATCTCGAAGTGACCGGCCCGGACCAGTTCCGCCTGCGCGGGTCGAGCGACCTCTCGAAGATCAGCCGCGATCCCACCGATCTCGTCGCCCAGGCGATGAGCGCGCATCAGTATCCCGACGGCATGGCGCTGATGACTGGTACGCTCTTCGCGCCGACCGAACCACGCAAGCCCGGCGGCACCGGCTTCACCCACATGGTGGGCGACCTGGTGTCCATCCGCTCGCCCAAGCTCGGCACGCTCACCAACAAGGTGGCCCATTGCGACAAGATCGCGCCGTGGACCTTCGGTGCGGGAGCCCTGATGCGAAACCTCGCGGCACGGGGGTTGCTGCGGTAATAACCGTCACCACAACCAGAACCTCATCCTGAGGAGGCCCGCAGGGCCGTGTCGAAGGATGGGCAACAGACAGCGCCTGCGTATCCCATCCTTCGAGACGGTCGCTTCGCGACCTCCTCAGGATGAGGTCCTTGGGTAGCGAGCCAAGGAAGACCATGACCGACCTCACCCGCCTGCCCGCTTCCGACCTGCGCGAGCAGATCGCCGCCAAGCAAATCTCGCCCGTCGAGCTGACCGATGCCGTGCTGGCGCGCGCCGAGAAGCTGCAGCCGGTGCTGAACTGCTTCGTCACCCTGATACCCGACCAGGCCCGGGCGGCGGCGAAGGCGGCGGAAGACGCCGTGATGCGCGGCGAACCGCTCGGCCTGCTGCACGGCATTCCCTTCGCCGCCAAGGATCTGGTGAACACGGCGGGCGTGCGCACCACCTTCGGGTCGCTTCTGTACGAAAACAACGTGCCGAAGGAAGATGCGGTCTGCGCCGCGCGGGTGAAGGGCGCGGGCGCCATCCTGTTCGGCAAGACCACGACCCCGGAGTTCGGCCACAAGTCGCTGACCGATGCACCGCTGTTCGGCCGCACCCGCAACGCCTGGAGCGCTGCGCATACGTCGGGCGGCTCCAGCGGCGGCGCGGCGGTCGCAGTCGCCGCCGGCATCGGCCCGATCGGCATCGCCACCGACGGCGGCGGCTCGACCCGCATTCCCGCCGCCATCAACGGCATGGTCGGGCTGAAGCAGAGCAACGGCGTCATCCCGCACAGCCAGGTGGCCGATGCGTTCGGCAACTACACCTACGTAACGCCGATGACGCGCACGGTGATGGACACCGCCCTGATGCTGCAGGCGATGGCCGGCCCCCATCCGTCGGACCCGTGGTCGATCGGCATCGAACCGCCGGATTATCTGGCCGCTGCCCGCGCCGAAGGCGATCTCAAGGGCAAGCGCATCCTCTACAGCGCGACGCTCGGCAACACGCTCGTGGCAAAGGACGTCCGTGCCGCCTTCGAGCAATCGCTGGTGCGGCTGCGCGAACTGGGCGCCGAGCTGGTCGAACTCACCGAGGAGCTGCCCGACCTCAGCTCGGCATGGAAGGTCATCAACCACACGACCTGGAAGGCGCGCTTCGACGAGATGATCCGCCGCGACGGCAACCGGATGACGCCGTCGCTGGTGCGCCAGGTCGCCGAGGCGGCCGACTGGTCGGGCGCTGATTATCAGCGCGCGATGTTCCAACGCAGCGACTTGTTCCGCATGGTTCAGGGCTGGTTCGAGGCCGCCGACTTCCTCGTCACACCGACCGTGTCGCGCACCGCACTGCCGATCGACCAGGATCTGTTCGATCCGATCACCATCGACGGGGTCGAGGCCGGCGAGCTGCGGCGCAACTGGTTCCCCTACACCATGCCGTTCAACATCACCGGCCACCCCGCCCTCTCGATCTGCAACGGCTACGATTCCGAAGGCCTGCCGACCAGCCTGCAGATCGTCGGCCGCTTCCGCGACGAGGCTTCGGTGCTGCGCGCCGCCGCGCTCTACGAGGCGAGCGAGAGCTGGCTCGATCGATGGCCCGACCTTTGAGGCCGCATACGGCGTCGCGCCAGGGATCATCCAAGGCGCCGCCTAAAAGGCCGCCGCCGCTGACGGCCGAGCAGATCCAGGTCCGCGTGCTGCATCGCGATGGGCTGATCCTGGTGATCGACAAACCGGCCGGCCTCGCCGTGCATGCCGGGCCGAGCGGCGCGCCCAACCTGGAAGAGTGTTTCGACGATCTCCGCTACGGCCTGCCGCGGCCGCCGGCGCTGGCCCACCGGCTCGATGCCGACACGGCAGGCGTTCTGGTTCTGGGGCGCCACCCGAAGGCACTCGCCAAGCTGGGGCGCCTGTTCTCCGGCCGCGACACCGAGAAGACCTATTGGGCAGTGGTCGAGGGATCACCCCCAGCCGACGAAGGCGTGTTCGACATGCCGCTGCTCAAGGTGAACACGCGCAGCGGCTGGTCGGTGAAGGTTTCCGACAAGGGTCAACCCTCGGTGACACGCTACAAGGTGCTGGGCCGTGCGCCCGGCATGACCTGGCTGGAGCTGAAGCCGGAGACCGGCCGTACCCATCAGATTCGCGTGCATTGCGCCGCCGCCGGTTGCCCGGTCATCGCCGACCGACTCTATGGACATGCAAGGCCGGACAGCCAGCTCCATCTGCAGTCGCACGGCATCGTCCTGCCTCTGTCGAAGAGCAAGCCGCCGGTCGTCGTCACGGCGCCGCCGCCCGCCCATATGCTGAAGGCTCTGGTGGCCTGTGGCTTCAGTCCCGGGCTGTCACCCACACCCTGAGCTTGTCGCCGGCTTCGAAACCCGACTTTACGGCGGCCACGAGCTCATCGCCCGATTCGTAGCCGACCAGGGCCAGGCGCGGAAACGTCTGTGCCGCAAGCAGGGTCAGCGACCGCCAGACCGCCGGCGCATCGGCCGCCTCGGCGACGACATTGGACACGCCGACCACCTCCTCAGCGCGATAGAGCATGAAGCCGGCCACGACCTTGAAGCCGCGCCGCCCCTTGAACATCGCGAAGTCCGGATCGTCGACCGGCCACCCCTCGCCCGTTTCCTCGCGCGTCCAGACGATGTCGGTCGAGGGCCCTTCGGCCGGCATGACGCTGCGGATCCACGTTGCGTCGAACAGTAGGTCAAATCCTCGGCGCGACAGGTCGAGCGTGTTGAAACTGTCCTTCACAGACCAGCGGCCGGGCAGGTTCGATTTCTGCAGGATCTCGATGGTGGTGACCTGCTCATCGAGCGCGGTGTCACCGACCGCAAGCGTCACGGCATTGGGATAGAAGCGCGGCACGACATCGGCGTTCACCCACATGTGCGGCAGGAAGCGGCCGGCCTGACCGTGGACGCGACAGACCGCATCGCACCAGCGGGCGTTGTTGAGGGCCGCCGCGAGGGTCCAATCCTTCACGCGCGCACTTCCCGCCGTTCGATCAGGCCGCGGCGCTCGGCCGGGCCTTCATGCGTTCCATCCAGGCAGTGAGGTTCTTGTTCGCCGGATCGAGCGGCTGGCCAACCTTGCCCAGGAATTCGAGGAAGGTGAACAGCAGGATGTCGGCCATTGTGAGCTTGTCGCCCGTGACGAAGGGCTTCGAGCCCATCTGCTCATCGAGCCAGACCAGCTTCTTCTTCGCCGTTTCCTTGAGCCCGTCGGCCGCCTCGGGAATGCAGTGCACGCGGTCCTGGAAGAACTTCAGCCCCTGCGAGAAGCGAAAGCCGTTGGCCGCCGGCTCGAGGATGTTGAGGTCGATGCGGCGCACCCACATGCGGGTGTTGGCACGCTCTTCCGGCGTGTCGCCGATCAGCGACGGCGTGTCCTTCTTGACCTCGTCGATGTACTCGCAGATCGCGGTGATCTCGGCCAGCACGGTGCCGTCGTCGAGTTCGAGCGCAGGGCATTGTCCCGCCGGATTGAGCTTGAGGAAGGGTTCGCGCCGGTTCTCGCCGCCGCGCAGGTCGACCTCGACCTTCGGCACGTCGAAGCCTTTCTCGGCTATGAACATGCGAACCATATGCGGGTTGGGACCGACCGAATTGTAGAATTTCACTTTGCTTTTCCTCCCTTGATGTTGTGCAGCGCTATCAAAGTCAGCGCCACGGCTCCACGAGAATCTTGGTGTGGTTCTCCGGATTGCCGAGTTCCTCGAACGCAGCTTTCACGCCATCGAGCCCGACCTTGCCGGTGATCAGCGCCTCGGCGTCCACCTTGCCTTCGGCCAGCAGGCGAAGGCAGCGGGCGAACTCCTCGGGTGTGTAGCCCAGCACGAACTGGAGCGAGAGTTCCTTCAGGATTCCGAACAGCGGCTCGATCCGGTCGGGCTCCATGCAGACACCGGCCACGACGATGCGCGCGTCGCGCGGCGCGGCTTCGAACACCTGCTGCAACAGGCCCGGCACGCCGACGCATTCGAAGATCACGGCGCGTCTGCCGGGCGGCAGTTTCGCGTAGGCCGATTCGTGCCGGGGATCGATCACGATGTCGGCGCCCATCTTCGCCGCCAACTCGCGCCGCTTGGGCGAGAAATCCGCGGCGATGATCGGATGGATGCCCTTCAGCCGCAGCCCGACGATCGCGGCGAGACCGACCGGCCCACAGCCCACGACCAGCGGCGCGTCGTTGTCCTGCAGAGCCGCCTTCTCGACGGCGTGGATACCGACGGCGAGCGGTTCGGTGAGTGCCGCGTGATCGGCCGACAAGCCGTTTGGCACTTCCAGCAGCAGCGGTGCCGCCAGCACCATCCGCTCGGCATAGCCGCCGGGGAAATCGTTCGAGTAGCCGACCGTGCGATGGCCGTCCGCCTGCGGGATCACCGGCATCGAGCAGACGAGCGTGCCCGGCTTCAGCTTGCGCTCCGTGCCGGGACCGTAGTCCAGCACCTCGCCGCAGAATTCATGGCCGAACACGACGTCGCGCGAGAGATCGAGCGGCTGGCGGCCGGGAATACGCTTCGACATCTCGACCATGTGCGGCGCGTGCTTGGCATAGTGCAGGTCCGAGCCACAGATGCCGCAGCACAGCGTCCTGACCAGCACCTGTCCGGCCGCCGGCACGGGCTCCGGCACTTCGCCAACCAGCATCTCGCCGCCACGCAGAACCGCTGCCCTCATTTGATGAACTCCCGCGTCGTCGCCACGAAATCGTCGAGCCGGTCATGCTGCACCCAGTGGCCGGCGCGCTCGAACTCGACGACCTTCGCGGTCTTGAAGTGCGTGATGCGGCCGTCCTTCTCCGGATTGGAGGCCCAGCTTTCCTTGCCGTAGACCAGCAGCGTCGGACAGGTGATGCGCGACCACAGCGTCTCGATGTCGGGATAGCTCATGTCATACGGCTGGTTGACGCGCACATAGTTGTCGAACTTCCAGCTGTAGGTGCCGTCCTCGTTCTGGTTGACGCCCTGCTCGGTCAGGTGACGCGCCTGCGCGGCGGAGAGATGCTTGTTCTCCTCCTGCATGCGCTTGAAGGCATCCTCGATCGTCGGATATTTGCGCGGCGCGCGGGCCGACAGCTTGCGCTGCTCGTCGATCCAGTCGGTCATGCGCTCGCTCATCGGCTTGTTGCCGCGCTCGGCGATGACCTTGGGTGACGGCCCCAGCCCTTCGATCGCCACCAGCTTGCGCACCTTGTCGGGGTGGATGCCGGTGTAGCGCAGGCAGATGTTGCCCCCGAGCGAATGCGCCACAATCGTCACCGGCGCCAGGTTCTGCTGATGGATGAGCTGGGCCAGATCGTAGATGTAGGCCGCCATCGAATAGTTGCCGTCCGGCGACCACTGGCTGTCACCATGCCCGCGCAGGTCCGGACAGATCACGTGCCAGTCCTTGCGCAGAGCCTGTGCAACCCAGTCCCAGTTCCGGCAGTGGTCACGGCCACCGTGGACCAGCAGAAGCGGCGGCGCTTCGGGGTTGCCCCAGTCGACATAGTGCAAACGCAGGCGCTGGGAAAAAAAGACGCGGGAAGTGGGCCCCGGCATGCCGTTCAGAGAGGAGGTCATGCGCTCCCTATAGCGAATCCCGGCGCTTTGCGTCACTCTCGGGCCATGATGAGCCCCGAGCAGAACGAGCTGATGACCCGGGTCGGTCCGGGCACGAAATGCGGCGCCCTGATGCGCCATTACTGGCATCCTGTCGCCCTCGCCGACGAGCTGCCCGCGGAGCGGCCGGCCAAGCCGGTGCGGGTGCTGGGCCAGGATTTCGTGCTGTTCCGCGACGAGCGCGGCCGGCATGGGCTACTGGACCGCGACTGCCCACATCGCGGCGCGGACCTCGCCTTCGGGCGCATCGAGGATGGCGGCCTGCGCTGTCTGTTCCATGGCTGGCTGTTCGATGTCGACGGCAAGTGCCTGGAGACGCCGGCCGAGCCGGAAGGCAGCGTGCTCTGCCGGAGGGTGCGCCAGCGCAGCTATCCGGTGGTGGTGAAGAACGGCATCGTCTTCGCTTATCTCGGGCCCATTGAAGAGGGTGGAGAGGCCCCCGCCTTCCCCGACTTCGACTGCTTCCTCGCGCCCGGCACGCACGCCTTCGCCTTCAAGGGCCTGATCGAGTGCAACTGGCTGCAGGCGCTGGAGGTCGGCATCGATCCCGCCCACGCCTCCTACCTGCACCGCTTCTACGAGGATGAGGATACCGGCGCGGCCTACGGCAAGCAGTTCCGCTCCGCCTCCTTCGACTCCGACATCCCGATGACCCGCCTGCTGCGCGAGTTCCCGCGGCCGAAGCTCGACGTCGAGGCGACCGACTACGGGCTGCGTCTGTTCGCGCTGCGCAAGCTGAGCGAGCAGCACACCCATGTGCGGGTGACCAACCTCGTCTTCCCCTACGCCTTCGTGATCCCGATGAGTTCGGAGATGACGATCACGCAATGGCACGTGCCGATCGACGATACGAGCTGCTACTGGTACGCGATCTTCACCAGCTTCGGTAAACCGGTCGACCATGCCGCGATGCGCGAGCAGCGGCTGAAACTCTACCAGCTTCCCGACTATCGCCCGCTGATCGGCCGCCACAACGATTACGGCTACAGCGTCGCCGAACAGAAGAACCAGACCTTCACCGGCATGGGCTTCGACATCAACGTCCACGACCAATGGGCGGTCGAGAGCCAGGGCCGCATCCAGGACCGCACGCGCGAGCATCTCGGCACCACCGACAAGGCGATCGTCGCCTACCGGCGTATGCTGCTGTCGGCGATCGGGCAGGTCGGCAATGGCGAACGGCCCATTATGTGGCTCGATCCGCAGCGCGCCGCCACGATCCGCGGTCCTGTCGCTATCGACGGCATGGGGCCGACCGAGGGCTGGGAAGCCTACTGGAAGGATGTCGACGTGCGCCGCCGCCGTGGCTCGAGCTGGGCGGCCGATACCGTCCCGCCGCTTGTCGCGTGAGCCGATGAGCCTGGTCGAACGCGCGGGCCTCTGGACCGAGGACCGCAAAGCCGCGACGCGCGAAGCCGAGCGGCGCATGAAGGCCGGCGAGATGTCGGTCGTGCGGCTGGCCTTCGCCGACCAGCATGGAGTCCTGCGCGGCAAGACGCTGATGGCCTCGGAAGTCGATGCAGCGCTCAAGAACGGCGTCGGCTTCACGACGACCATGCTGCTGAAGGACACGTCGCACCGCACGGTCTTCCCGGTCTGGCAGCCGGGCGGCGGCTTCGGTATGAAGGAGCTGGAAGGCGCGGCTGACGTGGTGATGCTGCCCGATCCGACGACGTTCCGCGCTCTGCCGTGGGCGCCGCATTCCGGCTGGATGCTGTGCGACATCTACTTCGCCGATGGCCGGCCGATGCCGCTCTGCACGCGCCACATCCTGCGCCGCACGCTCTCCACACTCGCTGAGCGCGGCTACGATTTCGTCGCCGGCCTCGAAGTCGAGTTCCATCTCTTCAAGCTGGAGAAAGTCAGGCTCGGCGTCGGCGATGCCGGCCAGCCCGGTGAGCCGCCCGAGGTGTCGCTGCTGAACCAGGGGTATCAGTACCTGACCGAGCAGCGTTACGACGAGATGGACCCGATCCTCGAGATCCTGCGCACCAACCTCGTCGATCTCGGCCTGCCGCTGCGCACGCTCGAAGTCGAGTTCGGCCCCAGCCAGGTCGAGTTCACCTTCCGCACCGGCACCGGCCTCGATCCGGCCGACACGATGGTGCTGTTCCGCAGCGCCACCAAGCAGATCGCCCAGCGCAACGGCTTCCACGCCTCGTTCATGTGCCGGCCCAAGCTCGCCAACGTGATGTCGAGCGGCTGGCACCTGCACCAGTCGCTGACCGACCGTAAGACGTCCGCCAACGCTTTTACCGATGGCGCCGAGCCCCTCTCCGCGACCGGCCGCCATTACATGGCCGGCCTGCTGGAGCATGCCCGCGCCGCCGCGGCCTTCAGCACGCCGACGCTGAACGGCTACAAGCGCTATCGTCCCTTCTCGCTGGCGCCCGACCGCGCCATCTGGGGCCGTGACAATCGCGGCGTCATGGTACGGGTGCTGGGTGGACCGGGCGATCCCGCAACTCATCTGGAAAACCGCGTCGGCGAGCCCGCCGCCAATCCCTATCTCTACATGGCGAGCCAGATCGTCTGCGGTCTCGACGGGCTGGAGCGGAAGCTCGATCCGGGTCCCTCGGCCGATACGCCCTACGAGGCCAAGGCGCCGCTGCTGCCGCGGTCGCTCGGCGAGGCGCTGGCGGCGCTTAACGAAAGCGCGGTGCTGCGCTCCGGACTAGGCGACTTCTTCGTGGACTACTATCTCCATCTCAAGCAGGCCGAGATCGCCCGCTTCGAACTCGAGGTCAGCGACTGGGAGCAGCGCGAGTGTTTCTCGCTGTTCTGAGTCTCAGCCGTCCTCGCCGATATCCTCGGCCCAGACGTCGGGATACTCGTCCTGGAAGCGCTTCATCAGGCTGACGCAGCGCAGGTCGTTCAGGACCACGACTTCGACGCCATGGGAGCGCAGGAAATCCTCGTTGCCGCCGAAGGTCTGGTTCTCACCGATCACCACCCGCGGAATCTTGAACTGCACGATGGTGCCCGAGCACATCATGCAGGGGCTGAGCGTCGTAAACAGCGTCGTGTTGCGGTAACTGCGACGGCGGCCGGCTTGGCGCAGGCAATCCATCTCGCCATGGGCAATGGCATCGCCCTCCTGGACGCGCCTGTTGTGACCGCGGCCGACGATCCGGCCGTCCTCGACGAGGATCGAGCCGATGGGGATCCCCTTCTCGTCGAAGCCCCGCTGCGCCTCGGCCAGTGCCGTCTCGAACAGTTCCAGCTCCGCCGAACTTGCCATGGATTTCTCCGCCTGCGTCCCGCTGCACCCTTTCCGCCTGAGCGGAAAATGGTCTACCCAGTGCCTCTCTCAGTTTACGTCAGCCGGCCCATAAGCGTAACGCCGGGATCGGAAGAGATCGCCATGACCGCCATTGCCGTCGTCACGACCGTCGCCAGCCGCAAGGATGCCCGCTCGCTCGCCCGGGCGCTCGTCGAAGCAAAGCTCGCCGCCTGCGCCCAGATATCCCGGATCGAGAGCGTCTACACCTGGAAGGGCGCCCTCGAGACCGGCAAGGAATATCGCGTCCTGTTCAAGACGCTCGACGAGCACTATTCCGCTGTCGAGCGCGCGATCCTCGACCTGCATCCCTACGAGGTGCCGGCGATCCATGCCTTCCCGATGATGCATGTCGCCCCGGCCTATGCCGCCTGGATCGAGGAAAGCGTCGCGACCTAGGCCTGGCCGCCCTCCAGCATCTTCGTCCAGCGGTTCTGCATTTCCTCCGGACTGACGACTTCCTTCGACGCGGCCAGGAACCAGCGATAGCCGAAGGGACAGGCGACCATGCCGGAGCGGTCTCCGTAGAACTGATCCTGCACCGGCCTGACCAGGGTCGCCCCGGCTCCTACGGCCCTCTCAACAGCCTTGTCGGCGTCGGGCACGGCGATGTGGAAGGCTACGGGAGATCCACCAATGGCGCCCGGGCTCCGCGCGCCGAAGTCTGGATACTCGTCGTTCACCATCAGCACCGAGTCGCCGATGCGGATCTCGGCATGTCCGACCCGGCCCGCCGGCTCGACCAGGCGAAACAGTTCCACGGCGCCGAAGGCCTTCACGTAGAAGTCGATCGCCGCCTTCGCATCGTGGACGGTCATGTGGGCCTTAACGGTCTGACCCGATGTCGCGGACTTTGCGGCCATGGCATCACCTGTGTTATATTACGTTACGTATCGTAACGTTAATAGATGCCCCGTCAACCCTCTTCAGCCTCACCGGTGCGCGGCCGTCCCCGCGATCCGCGCACCCGCGCCGCGATCCTGGTCGCGGCGCGCGATCTGTTGGGACGCGGCGGGCTGACGGCCGTCACCATCGAAGCGATTGCACAGAAGGCGGGAGTGAGCCGTCCGACGATCTATCGCTATTGGCCGAATGCGCCCGCGGTTGCGATGGCCGCGTTCCTGGAAGCAACGGGCGCCGACGAGGCCGCGAAGTCACCGCGAAGCGCACTCGCCGGCCTGCGCGCGCAGCTGCATGCGCTTGCCGATGCCTTCGCCGCGCCGACCGGACGCAGCGTCGCGGCCATGGTCGCAGCGGCCCAGTCCGAGACCGAACTCGCCAAGGCCTTCCGCAACGAGTTCATCGCGCGCAATCGCGACGCCACGCGCGCTCTGCTCGAGCGCTGCATTGACGACGGGGCAATCGATGCGCCTGACGACATGGAGCTCACACTCGATCTCGTCTTCGGTCCCCTCTTCTATCGCCTGCTGATGGGCCACGCGCCGATCACGCGCGGCTTCGTCGACCAGCTGCTTGATACGGTCATCCCCGTCCGCCGCTGATGCCCGGATTGGATACGAGGCTGTCCGCCGGCGGTACCCGTACGATGCACCTGAAGCCGACATGGCTGGTCGTCGTGTCGATCTGCTCGGCGTGGCGCGCGGCCGGGCGATAGCGCTTGCAGTAGCTGGGGGCACAGAGATGCGAGCCGCCCTTGAGCACCTTGCGCGGGATCTGCACCCGGTCGTGCGCATCGTAGCTCTGCTCCAGGGTCGCACCGCGCGGGTTCTCGGGCACGCAGCAGGCCTTGGCGGCATCGGGCGCGTGTTGGGCGGCATACCAGTCGGCCGTCCATTCCCAGACATTGCCGATCATGTCGTGCACGCCGTAACCGTTCGCCGGATAGGCCCTCACGGGCGAAGTGCGCGCGAAGCCGTCGGCCCGGGTGTTCTCGTGCGGAAAGGCGCCCTGCCAGGTGTTGGCCATGTGCTTGCCGTCTGGGGTGAGTTCCTCGCCCCAGGCGAACTCCGCGCCGTCGAGCCCGCCGCGCGCCGCGAACTCCCATTCCGCTTCGGTCGGCAGCTCCTTGCCGGCCCACTTCGCATAGGCCTCGGCATCGCGGAAGGCGACCTGCACTACCGGATGATCGTCGAGGCCGCCGATATGGCTGCCCTTGCCGTAGGGCCGGCGCCAGGTGGCGCCGAAGGTGAACCGCCACCACTGGCTCCAGTCGTGGAGATCGACCGGCTTGGAGGGCGGCGTGAAGACCAGTCCGCCGGCTTTGAGCATCCCGGGGCGCGCGCCGGGATAGTCCTTCGGGTCGGGATCGATCTCCGCCCAGGTGACGTGACCGGTCGCCTGGACGAAGGCCTTGAACTGCGCGTTGGTGACCGGCGTCGCATCGATCCAGAACCCGTCGACCGTCACGGTGTGAGCGGGCTTTTCCTCGGCATAATGATGATCCGAGCCCATGCGAAACGTGCCGCCGGGAATCCTGACCATCCCAGGGTGCGGCGAAACGGTTCCAGCGACGCTATTCATGGTCCCCAGTCCTACACGCCCCGCCGGCCGCCCGCTATTCGCGGACGGCCGGATGCCCTCTCCCCGGCATTTACTCTCTCAGTTCGCGCCCTGCGGCGGAGACGTGAGCTTGTTCAGCACGCCTTCGAGGTTGAACGAACCCGGCTTCTGGCGCGGCGCGAACTCGACCAGCGTCTTGATGAAGTTGGTGACATAGGCCTGCGCCGGCACGAGCAGGTAGATGCGGTCGATGCGCCAGCGCCCATAGCCCATGCCCTCGTGGTCGGCGCGCTCGAACGGATCGGCCCTGAGGTCGAACAGCTTCGGCACGCGCAGGGTCACCATCGGGTCCTGCCACACGTCGAAGCCATGCTTGCGCTGTTCCATGAAGGCCAGCTTCCACTTGTCGTAGCGCAGGCCGGCCAGTCCGCCATCGTCGGTCCAGTAGAAGAACTCCTTGCGGGCGCTGCCCGTGCCGTTCTTCAGCAGCTCGCGCTGGTCGTAGCCGTCGAGATGGACCTTGAAGCTCTTGGGCCCGAAGGTGGCGCCCTGCCTCAGCTTGGCCGCGAGATCGGCCTCTCCGACCGAAGCCAACAGGGTCTGCAGCCAGTCCTCGGCCGAGAACACCTCGTTGATCTCGGTGCCAGGCTTCACCAGGCCGGGCCAGCGCACCATGGCGGGCACGCGATAGCCGCCCTCCCAGTTGGTGTTCTTCTCGCCTCGGAACGGCGTGGTGCCACCGTCGGGCCAGCTCATGACCTCGGCGCCGTTGTCGGTCGTGTAGATCACGATGGTGTTGTCGGCGATCTTGAGATCGTCGAGCTTCTTCAGCAACTGGCCAACCTGACCATCATGCTCGACCATGCCGTCGGCGACCACGCCGAGACCCGTCTTGCCCTCGGACGACGGCTTGAGATGAGTCCAGATGTGCATGCGGCTGGAATTGACCCAGGCGAAGAACGGCTTCTTGTCGCGATTGGCGCGGTCGATGAAGTCGAGTGATGCTGCAAGGAATTCCTCGTCCACCGTCTCCATGCGCTTCTTCGTCAGCGGGCCGGTATCCTCGCACTTCTGCTTACCCCACTTGCCGAAGCGCGGATCCTCGCCCGGCGTTTCGGTCGCCGTTGCGACGCATTTCAACACGCCGCGCGGGCCGTACTTTGCCTTGAAGGTGGGATCCTTCGGATAGTCGATGTTCTCGGGCTCCTCCTCCGCGTTGAGGTGGTAGAGATTGCCGAAGAACTCGTCGAAACCGTGCACGGTCGGCAGGAAGTCGTTGCGGTCGCCCAGATGGTTCTTGCCGAACTGCCCGGTCGTGTAGCCCTGAGGCTTCAGCAGGTCAGCGATGGTCGGGTCTTTTTCGGAAAGGCCCTCGGGAGCGCCGGGCAGGCCGACCTTCAGCAGGCCGGTGCGGATCGGCGACTGACCGGTAATGAAGGCCGCGCGCCCGGCGGTGCAGGATTGCTGGCCGTAATAGTCGGTGAAGATGGCGCCTTCGCGGGCGATGCGGTCGATGCTTGGCGTGCGGTAGCCCATCATGCCGCGGTTGTAGGCGCTGATGTTCCAGTAGCCGATATCGTCGCCCATGATGACCAGTATGTTGGGCTTCGCGGGCGCCTGGGCCCATGCCGGGACCACCCCGCCAGAGAGCCCCACCATCAGTGCTGCGGCCGAGAGCAGCCGCCCGAGTTTGTTCCTGGTCCTGGTCATGGTCTCCCCCCATTTGCACATGGAACGAAACTGTTCTCACGGACGATGCAAAACAAGGCTGGGAACGATACAGTTTCCGAATGACCATCGACCTGAAGTTGCTGCACCACGCCCTCGCGCTCGCGAGGCACCGCCACTTCGGCCAGGCCGCAGCGGTCCTGAATATCAGCCAGCCGACGCTCAGCCGGAACATCGCCGCCCTCGAGAAGCAACTCGGCATGAAAGTGTTCGAGCGGTCGCACCGTGACGTGGTGGTGACGCCGGCGGGAGAAGACGTTCTGAAGATCGCCGACGAACTGGTTGGTCGTGCCGAGGCGCTATCGAACCGCCTCGAGCTCCTGAGGGACGGCCGCGGCGGCCGGTTGCGCGTCGTTGCCGGTGCCTACATCGACGACATCGCCGTCCAGCCCGCCGCGATCGAGCTCATCAAGGCCAATCCCTCGCTCCGACTCGAAATCCTGGAGCGCGAATGGACGGCGGCACTGTCGTCCCTGATGTCCGACCAGGCGGACTTCGCCGTGGCCGACATTCTCGCTCTGCGGGACATGTCGTCGCTCCGCGTCGAGAACCTCGGTGTCCTTCAGGGCGTCTACTTCTGCCGCGGCGACCATCCGCTGTTGGCCAAGTCCGAACCGAAGCCGGACGACCTGCGCGAATATCCGTTCGTGATGCCGGGCATCTCCCTGTCGCGCATGTCCTTCATTGCCGAGATCGACAGCGGCATGAGGATCGACGAGCGAGGCGGCGGCGTGCTGCCCTCGATCGCCGTGTCGTCTTTCCGCAGCGCCAGCGACATCGTGGCGGCAACGGACGCGATCAGCCTCGGCCATCCGACGCAGATTGCGGACGGCCTGGCCGCCGGCCACTTTGCCTTGCTGCACCTGCCGTGGATGAAGAAGCTGCCCTCTGTCGAAATGGGCGTCGCCTGGAAGCGGGAGAGGACGCTGCTGCCGGCAGCCCGCGCCTTCATCAACCTGATTCGCAAGCATATACGCGCCGCGCAGGCTGCGGAATCGCTTGCCACATCAAGAAGACGCAGACGACCGCCCGGAATCGCCTGATTTCGACGGTGTCATCTGCGCATGCGGTCCAGAACGGCCCCGGTCTCGCGCACCATCGTCTTCACCAGTTCGCCGGCCGGCATCTCGCGTGCCAGCGTTGGCGCCTGGCCGCTCCACAGCGGCGTGAAGTCGGTGGAGCCCCTGGTCTCGGCCGGCCCGCGAAGCGGCTGGGTCGCCTCCGCGGCCAGTGGAAAGGCCGGCGCCTCTGCACTCATCGGTCCCATCTCGCTCACGATCCGGTTCACGATGCCGCGTGCGGGGCGGCCGGTGAAGACATTGGTCAGTGTCGTGCTGTTGTCGTTGGCCTTCTTCAGCGCCTCGCGATGCAGCGCGCCGGTGCGTGCTTCCGGCGCCAGCATGAAGGCCGTGCCGATCTGGGCGCCGGCCGCGCCCAGCGCCAGCGCCGCCGCGATGCCGCGACCGTCTCCGATGCCACCGGCGGCAATCACCGGGACCTTCACTGCGTCCACGACCTGCGGCACCAGCGCCATGGTCCCAGGCTGGCGCGAGACGTCGTGCGTGAGAAACATGCCGCGATGGCCACCGGCTTCGGCGCCTTGTGCGATGACGGCATCGACGCCCTCACCTTCCAGCCAGCGCGCTTCCTCGGCCGTCGTCGCCGAGGCGATGACCAGGATGCCGGCCGCCTTCAGGCGCTGCATCAGCGATTTGTCGGGAAGGCCGAAATGGAAGCTGGCGACCTTGGGTTTGAACTCCAGCACCAGCTCGCAGGCTGCACCGTCGAAGGCGGCTCGCGACGGCCCCTTCGCATCGGCCGCCACGCTGAGTTCGCTGTAGTAACCCGCCAGCTTCCGCCGCCAGGCCGCATCGCGGGCATCGTCCACCGTCGGCCGCTTGTGCACGAAGAAGTTCACGTTGAACGGCCGGGACGTTCCCTGCTTCACCAACTGGAATTCCTGGCGCAGGCCGTCCAGGCTCAGCATCGCGCCGGCAATGGACCCGAGCGCGCCGGCTTCGGACGTCGCAATCGCCATTTGCGGCGACGTCACACCCGCCATCGGTGCCTGGAGGATGGGGTGATCGATTCCGAAGAGGTCGAGAAGGCGTCGGTCCTGCCATTGCATGGCTGTTCTCTCCTTGTTGTGCCGCCAGTCTAGGCCATGCCTTGGCATTCCAATCAGCGATTTATCCTAATCTACGTCATCTGATATTCTGATGGAATGGATGCTAGGGATCTCGCCACCTTCGAAGCCGTCGCACGCCTGGGCGGCATGGGCCGCGCCGCGCGCGAGCTGAACACCGTCCAGTCCAACGTAACGCAGCGCGTGCGCCGGCTCGAAGAGTCGTTGGGCGTCTCGCTGTTCGAGCGCAGCCGTGCCGGGGCCCGCCTGACCGCCGCCGGCGAACGGCTGATGCCCTACGCCACGAGGGTCGACGCACTGCTCGAGGAAGCCGGCCGCGCCGCCCGTGACGACGGCGCACCGCGCGGCACACTCACGGTCGGCTCGCTGGAGACCACGGCGGCGCTGCGCCTCTCACGGCTCCTCGCCTCTTACGTGCAGGCCCATCCCGGGGTTGACTTCGTGCTGCGGACCGGCACGACCGCGGAAATGGTCGAACGTGTACTGGATCGCGGACTCGAAGGCGCTTTCGTCTGCGGACCGGTCGTTCATCCGCAACTCGTCTCGACCCCAGCCTTCACCGAGGAACTGGCCCTGCTCAGTGCGCCGACGGAGACGACGCTGGCGGTGGCGCTGCGGCGGCCCGACCTGCGCCTCGTCATCCTGCGGGCCGGCTGTTCCTATCGCCAGCGGCTGGAGGAGCTTCTGGCGCGGCGCGGAGTCGTGGGCCTGCGGCGGCTGGAGTTTGGCACGCTGGAGGCGATCCTGGGCGCCGTCGCCGCCGGCCTTGGCATCACGCTTATGCCCCGCGCCCTGATCGGCCCGACGTGGCGTGGCGGACAGGTTCGCGCGCACCGGCTGCCCGCCGACGAGGCGCGCGTCCAGACCGTCTTCGTGCGCCGGCGCGACATGCTCCCCTCCAGCGCCCTCCTCGCCTTTCAGAAACACATCACAAGGGGGCAAGCGAAATGATGCGCGGTAGCACCACGATTTTCACCGTCCAGGACGTGGCCGAGAGCCTCGCTTATTACCGCGATTGCGTCGGTTTCGATGTCGCCTTCGAATACGGCACACCGACCTCCTATGTCGGCCTTTGCTCCGGTGAGGTGTCCCTGCACCTGATCGCCGCGGCGCAGGCCCCGCGGCCGCCCGGCCATGGCGCCGTCAGCATCTACGTCGACGATGTCGATGCGCTGCACGCCGATCTCGTGAAACGTGGCGCGAAGATACTCAATGCGCCGAGAAACCAGGATTACGGGCTTCGCGACTTCGGCATTGCGGATATCGACGGCAACATGATCTTCTTCGCCATCGAACTGGGTAAGAGTTGAGCGAGGGTATCATGGAGCTTTGGCAGTATGACGCGACCGACCTGGCGCGCTTGATCCGCACGGGACAGGCTTCGGCGCGGGAGGCGGTCGATTCCGTCCTCGGGCGCCTGCACAAGGTGAACCCGGCCATCAACGCCGTCGTCCGCGTGCTGGAGAGCGAAGCCCGCGCCGAGGCCGAGACAGCCGACGCCGCCCGTGCGCGCGGTCATGCCCTGCCGCCGCTGCATGGCGTCCCCGTCACCACCAAGATCAACGTCGATCAGGCGGGTCTTCCCACGGACAACGGGGTCATTCCGCTGAAGGACCTGATTGCCCAGGAAGACAGCCCGGTCGTCGCCAACCTGAAGCATGCAGGGGCGATCATCATCGGCCGCACCAACGCTCCGGCCTTCTCGATGCGCATCTTCTCCGATAACGCCCTGCACGGCCGCACGCTCAACCCGCGCGATCCCAGTGTGACGCCGGGCGGTTCGAGCGGCGGCGCCGGGGCAGCGACGGCGACCGGTATCGGCGCCATTGCGCATGGCAACGACATCGGCGGTTCGGTGCGCATTCCGGCCTACTGCAACGGCGTGGTCGGCCTGCGAACGGGTTTCGCGCGCATCCCCGCCTTCAATCCGACAGGAGCCGCGGCGGGTCGTCCGATCGGCGCCGTCCTGATGGCCACGCAGGGGCCCCACACCCGCACGGTGCGCGACGCCCGCCTCGCTCTTGAGGTGATGGCGCGCGGCGATCGGCGCGACTGGCGCTGGAACGACGTGCCGATGCGCGGCCCCGCGCCCGCTCGCCCCATCAAGGTCGCGATCGTACCCGAAGTGCCAGGCGGCAAGAGCCATCCGGCCCAGGTCGAGGCGGTACGACTGGCCGGCAGGCATCTCCGCGGCGCCGGCTACGTCGTGGAGGAGGTTCTGCCGCCGGACATCGAGCGTGGCGTCGAACTGTGGCACCAGATCTGCGTCACCGACGTGTTCGGCGGCCTATGGCCCGCGATGCAGAAGATGGGCGATCCGGACGGCATTGCCGCCATGCAGGCCTGGCTCTCGATCCACAAGCCGGTCGACCTCGCGACCTACGTCTCGGCGCTGACGGAACGCGAGGCGCTCGCCTTCCGCTGGATGACGTTCTTCCAGCAATGGCCACTGGTTATCTTCCCAACCCTGTGCGACCTGCCGCCCAAGCAGGTGGCCGACATCACGCCGGACGGTCAGCGCGACGTGCTGGACTCGATGCGTTCGGCACTGATCGCCCCGCTGCTCGGCCTGCCCGGTCTCGCGGTGCCGGTGGGCAGCCACGGCAGGTTGCGGACCGGCGTCCAGATCATGGCAATGCGCAATCGCGAGGATCTCTGCCTCGACGCCGGCGAGGTGATCGAGGCGGCCGAAGGCATCGTGACGCCGATCGATCCGGTCGGCGCCTAGACCGGCCCTCAGCTGCGCGGCGGCAACTCGATCTTGAGGTCGCGCAACTTCTGTTCGAGGACGGGAATGCCGGCGGGATTGCCGTTCTTGCACTGGTCGAGCGCCACGCTTGTCTCGACCCCGCTCTGGGTGGCGCCGCGCGCGCCGCCCCGGTTGGCGACGAGGTCGTCGTACTTTGCAGCCAGAGCCTTGCAGTAACTGGCGTCGTCCGTGGCGGCCGACGCTGCCATCGGCAGGGAAAGAAGGAGGCTGGAGATCAGCAGCTTCACATGATTTTTCATCCAAGGATCATGGCTGCCCCACATGACGAGCGCCTGACGCCGGCCCCTCGAGAGTCACGCTGGCCGACGCCACAACTCGGTTCAGCCGAGTCTCCCGACGACGGTCAGGCCGTCGCTCAAAACCGCTAGACTTTAGATTGGCATTCAGTTGCGCGACGGCAGGTCGATCCTGAGGTCGCGCAGCTTCTGCTCGAGGACCGGAATGCCCGCCGGATTGCCGTTCTTGCACTGGTCGAGCGCAACACTGGTCTCTACCCCCGCCTGGATGCCACCGCGAGCGGCGCCCCGTTTCATGACGAGGTTCTCGTACGTCGCGGCCAGCGCCTTGCAGTAAGCGGCGTCGTCCGGTGCCGCCGACGCGGCGATCGGCAGGATCAGGAGCAGGCTCGAGATCAGAATCTTCATCTGGTTCTTCATACCCGGAAGGTGGACGGCCTGCCTGACAGTCGCCTGACCTCCGATCACTTGATGATGTCGCGGAAGATGCACTTCTCGACACCTTCACCCGAGACGGCAACGCGGCTCGACCACTGCCACAGCGGATTCCAGTAGGACTTGGTCAGCGTGTCCACGGCCTTCGGATCGCCGACGATGTAGCCGAACTCCTGCAGGTTCACCGGGTACATGTTGTCGGAGCCGATGTAGAAAACCCGGTCATCGACCATCCAGAGCTTGGAATGGTTGGCGATGGTCTTGTTGCCAGGCCAGGAATCATCCGGCCCGAAGCGGAAGGGCGCGAGGTGGAAGCGGCTGCACAGCAGCTCGTTCACCGGGTCGGGCCCTTTGCGGATGGCGTAGCGCGCGCGCGGGTCGGCGGTGTCTATGCGTTTCTGGACATTGTCTTTCAGGCGCTTGGCGAGAGCCTGCAGCGGCACGTCATTGTAGTACGGGCTGCCGCCATTGCCGATCGAACCGGGATTGGAGAGCACGACATACACGTCGCCGCCCCGCTCCATCAGGTCGATCATGCGGTCGAGCGCGCTTTCGGGAAAGAGCGTGTCCGAGCGGCCGAGCCGGAAGCCGAGATCCTGCTGCGAGACACGGATGGTCTTGCGGGCGGCCCCGAACATCAGGTCGCGCGCCAGTTCGCTCTGATTGGCGAAGTCTTCCGTGATGCCCGCGCCCAGCCGCCCGATACCCATGATCTCCACATTTCCCGCGCCGGCGGGCGCGGGGCTCGTGGCGAGCGCTGCAGGGCAACTCTGCGCGAACTCGCTGGTGCCGGGAGCGTAACTCACCAGCGAGATGGACTCCTTGTGGTCGCGATTGGCGCAGACGTAGCGCCACAGCCGGTCGGCGAAGCGAGAGGCGCTGGCCGCCGCCGGCCCCCGCACCTGCATCGAGAGATCGTGGACCGGATTGTCGGTGAGATAATCCTCGGTCCAGAGATTGTGCCCCCCGACGATCGCCTCCTGCCCGTCGACGACGATGAACTTGCCATGGTTCCACGAGAAGCTGTTGCAGGACTCGAGCACCGTGCAGCTCCGCATCGCCGAGACGCTGACCGTCACCCGTGACCCCGAGACGTTGCGCGCGGATTCGACCAGCTCGTTGAGGAACGCCGTTGCATCGACGCCCTTGGGCGGGAACTGTCCGATCAGGACGCGCACTTCGACCTTGCGGCGGCTCAGCGCCAGCTCGGCGATCGCGGCCCGGAGCGACGCAGTGAAACGCCCGGTCGGCGCGGGCTGCAATTCGACGATGTCGACGCTCTTGCGCGCGCTCGCGACGAGGTCGTGGATCCTGACCGGCAAGGCGTCCGAATGACCGAGGCACACTCGGCGCGCGACGGCGCTTCGGCGTCCCGGCGTGCGCGGCCAGATTGCGGTGCAGGTGCCGCCGTTGCAGTCGGCATCGGTGGCGCAGGCCGGCAGCGAGACGTCGGGCTCACAATCCTTACAGCCCATGGCGAACCAGGTCAGATCGTCGGCCCGGCGCCCCCAGCGGTTGGGCGTCTGCACCAGCCAGTCGACGGTGAGCGTGTTGCCGCGCGTCAGGTCGTAAGTGACCCCGGCGAAGGTGCCGGCCGGATCGCTCTTCGCCAGCTCGTGCTGGAGCTGCTGCAGCGGGTCTGGCATCGACAGGTCCGGCGGGCGGATGTCACGGTCGCGCATCAGCGCCACGAGCGAGGTCGACGACCGCAGCAGGCCGAAGGTGCGCTCGACCTGTCCGTCATCTACCGAACTGCTGGGCAGGTCCCCGCTGCAAGATCCGACGACGACCAGAACCAGCAGCAACAGGATGCGTGCGAACATGGACAGGGACTTAATCGGGTCGCAGACTGCCGCGCAATCACAGCTTCGCGAGAAATGGAATTCACAATGGGCGAAACGCTTCTGCAGACCACCGTCGTCGGCTCCTACCCGCAGCCGGACTGGCTGGTCGACCGCCAGCTGCTGAGCAAGGGCGTGCCGCGTACGCGCGTCAAGGACATGTGGCGCGTCTCCGAACCCTGGCTCGAGCAGGCGCAGGACGACGCCACGTTGCTCGCCATCCGCGACATGGAGCGCGCCGGGATCGACGTCATCACCGATGGCGAGATGCGCCGCGAGAGCTACTCCAACCGCTTCGCGACAGCGCTGGAGGGCATCGACGACGAGAACCCGGCGGAGATCGTGAACCGCACCGGCAACCGTACGCCCGTACCCCGGGTTGTTGGCAAGATCCGGCGCACCGTGCCGGTCGAGTTGCGCGACATGCAGTTCCTGCGCGCCAACACGGAGAGGCTGGCCAAGATCACCCTGCCCGGCCCCTTCACCATGGGCCAGCAGGTCCAGGATGAGTACTACAAAGACGCCGAGGCGATGTGCATGGACTATGCCGCCGCCGTGAACGAGGAGGCCCACGCGCTCGTCAAGGCCGGCGCCGACGTGATCCAGCTCGACGAACCGTGGCTGCGCAACAATCCCGAGGAGGCCAAGCGCTATGCGGTGAAGGCGATCAACCGGGCCCTCGAAGGCATCACCGTGCCGACCGTCATCCATCTCTGCTTCGGTTACGCCGCCGTGGTGACCGGCCTGAAGCCCACCGGCTATTCCTTCCTGCCGCAACTCTCCGACACGATCGCGCAGCAGATCTCGATCGAATCGGCGCAGCCCAAGCTCGACCTCGGTGTGTTGAAGGACCTGGCACCCAAGAAGGTGATGCTGGGCGTGATCGACCTCAGCGATCCCGGGATCGAGACGCCTGAAAAGGTCGCCGAGCGCATCCGCGCGGGCCTGAAGCATGTCGGCCCAGACAAGCTTCTGCCCGCGCCCGATTGCGGCATGAAGTACCTGCCGCGTGCGACGGCCTTTGGAAAGCTGAAGGCTCTGAGCGAAGGCGCCGCGATCGTGCGACGGGAGTTCGCCTAGCCTATTTCGCCAATCAGAATGGCAGGCCGACGTAGTTCTCGGCGAACACCCTCTGGGCGGCCGGCGATGACAGCAGGTAGTCGATCTCGGCCCGCTGCATCTGCTCGGCGAAGCTATCTTGCTGATGCACCTTGTGCATCAGCAAGGTCAGCCACCACGAGAAGCGCTCGGCCTTCCACACGCGCGCCGAAGCCTGGTCGCTGTAGGCGCCGAGCAGTGTGCCGTCGTTCCGGGCGTAGTGCGAGACGAGCGCACGCGACAGATAGTGGATGTCGGAGGCCGCCAGGTTGAGGCCCTTCGCGCCAGTCGGCGGCACGATGTGGGCTGCGTCGCCGGCGAGGAACAACCGGCCGTGTCTCATCGGCAGGCACACGAAGCTGTGCAGACCGGTGATACTCTTTTCCAGCGCGGGTCCCGTCGTGACATGCGGCGCGACGTCGGGCCCGAGGCGACGCTTCAGCTCATCCCACAGCCGGTCGTCGGGCCAGTCCTCCAGCTTCTCGTCGCGGCCACACTGGATATAGTAACGGCTTCGCGTATGAGAGCGCATCGAGGCCAGCGCAAAGCCACGCGGATGGCTGGCGTAGATCAGCTCCTCGGAGCACGGCGGCACGTCGGCCAGGATACCCAGCCAGCCGAAGGGGTAGTCTTGCTCATAGACGCGCAGGCTCGACGCCGGCAGGGAGGCACGGCTCACGCCCCGGAAGCCGTCGCAGCCCGCAATGAAATCGCAGGCCAGTTCCTGCTCGACGCCGTCGGCCCGATAGGTCAGCCGCGGCCGGTCGGTTTCGATGTCATGCAGGGCAACGTCCGCCGCCTCCCAGACGATCGATCCATCTCCGGCCAGGCGGGCCGCGATCAGGTCCTGCACCACCTCGCTCTGGCCATAGACTGTGATGGTCTTGCCCGCGAGCCCGGCCAGGTCGATGCGGAAGCGCCCGCCGTCGAGTCCGAGCTCCACCCCCTCGTGAACCAGCCCCTCGCGGTGCAGTCGCCCGGCGGCGCCAGCCTCCTCCAGCAGCTTGACGGTGCCGTGTTCGAGAACACCGGCACGGACGCGCGCCTCGACGTAGGCACGCGACCTGTCTTCAAGGATGACACTCTCGATCCCGTTCAAGTGCAGCAGCCGTGCCAGCAGCAACCCTGCCGGCCCCGCGCCGATGATCCCCACTTGTGTGCGCTGACGTGCCATCCGCGTCCTCTTCGGGCCTAGGAATTCGATTTGCAGGCCAGTATGCCGTACTCGCGCCGGCCTGTGATCGGCTCGATGTCCATGGTCTGTGGCGGCTTGACCGACGTCATCCAGGCATCGACCAGCTGCCGGTTCGAACTGGCATCGAAGAAAAGGCAGCCGTCCCGCACGCGCGCGACCCGGGCGATCCAGGCCTCCTGCTCCGACCGCAGCCAGAGGCTGTTCTTCGGCGAGGTGATCCCGGAGAGCGATCGCAGCCCGCCCAGGAAATAGGCCGTGTCGGGCTGGGCGACGAGGTCGTCGAACTTGTACGATCCCAACTCGACACGCCGCCCCTCGAGGCGGTTGCGCAGCAAGCGAAAAAACTCGTCCGCCTCGGCAAAATCGGGGTGATCGCGAAAGGCTGACTGGAACCGGGGAAGCGGTGAATAAAGGCTAGCGAGGTCGGCGGTCTCATCCCGGTGGCGGCGCAGTTCCCGATAGAGATCGAGCGCCGCCACTGTATCGGGCCAGATGCCGCCGAGACCGGCCACACGCCGCTCGACCCCGGTCCGCCCGGAAACCACGGCCTCGGCGATGACGACAACCGACACGACCATCAGCGCCGTGCGTGCCTTGCCCGGCGCGACGCAGCGCCAGAAGAAGACCGGCAGCATCAGCAGGAACGACGCCAGCAGAAACGACGGTCCCGCGAGATGCGAGGTGTCGGAGCGCATCAGCGAAAAGAGATGCAGGGCGAAGGCCCCCACCGCCACGCCCGCGAACTTCCGGCAGACCACCCGTGTCGGCTCGTCGGCGGTTCGCCACCGCCGTCCGAGGAACGCGGCCAGCAGTCCGATCGCCAGGAGGAGCGGCACAACCAGAACGTAAGTGAGGATGAGGTCCCTGAATTCGCCAGATGCCAGCAGTTGCGTTTCCAGCCGTCCGTCGACGATGTTCCCGGTGAACTGCAGGCCGAGATTGTCCGACCATATCGAATTGGAGACACCGGCCATCACGAGGCTCGACTTCGCATTGGCGAGCGCGACGACCTCGAAGAGGTGCGACGGTCCCACAAAGGCCGAGACCAGCGCCACGAAGGTCACCCCGCCCGCGAGGACGAACAGCCCCACGAAGGCGGCGAGTCTCTTCGCTGTCATCCCGGATGCCGGGCCGAACAAGGCGAGCGAGAAGACGAAGACGAGAAAACCGCCGCTCAGGTTCTCCTGGCTGAGGAAGCCGCCCGCCCCCCAGAGCATTCCGACCAGCACCGCCGCCGGCCAGCCGCGTCGCGCGGCCCCCGCCCCCAGAAGCAGCCAGGCCAGCCAGAGCGCGAGGATGGGGACCACGATCCACCGCGTGAAGACGGCCCACCCCGCCAGATCGATCCGCTCGGCGGGGCTCGGCCAGAGGACCCAGCCGGCGAGCCCGGCAAGCGCCCAGCCGAAGCCGAGGAACTGCTGCAGGACGACAAAGAAGACGATGACGCAGACGACATTGAGCAGAAGGTTCGCGGCGAAGAAGCCGTGATTGCTGAAGTGCACGAAGTCCGTGAGGGCGCCCATCAGGAGCTGGTTGCCCGGTCCGTACTGTGTCTGTGCCTCGAGGTAAGGAATCGCGCCGAGCCTGATCTGCTGTAGCGCGCTCAGGTGGACGTGCGAGTGGATGTCATAGAACTTCGCCAGGCCGTCTTCGCTGACGATGCCCACGCCCCGCAGTGCCGGCAGGCCGAGCCAACAATAGGCCAGCATCGCGATGCCGAGCGCACCCAGAAGCCGTCCCGGCCATTGCGGCGATCTCACCATCATCGGGCGCGCGGCTGCCGGCGTACCGTGGACGACGGCTACCCATAGCCAGTGAAAAGCGATGAAGGCCGCGATGCCGAGATAGCCGAAGACCAGCGGACGCTTGTCCATCCGGCCCCAGTCGACGACTTCATCCTGCGGTCCGATCGCGCTCGAGGGCGCCAGCGCCAGATAACAGTATCCCGCGACGGCGCCGAGCACTCCCACGGCGTAGAGCAGCGCACCGTGCCCATCCCCGCGCCGATTCGCCGTCAGATGCACGAGCGCCAGGGCCATCGCCGCCGTGGACAGGCCGGCAAGCAGGAAGCCAGTCCTCGACCCGAGGACGGCGACCTCGCACAGCATCAGTGCCGCCGCAGCGAGGCAGATCAGCCCCTGCAGGCGTGTCACGACCGGGCCGTGGCCAACAGAAGATTGCCGGCGCCGAGATGCTTCAGACGCGCTTCGAGACCATGCAGGGCCTTGGCCGCGCCGAGGCCGAATACGGCCGCGAACGGGGCCAAGCCGACCGCGGTCCCGATCGAGACGTCGCGATAACCTGCGGCGGCGAGATGCCCGCCCAGCAGGCTTCGGCGGTACTTGTTGATGTGCTGTTCGACATAGGTCACGGGCGACACCGCGTTGACGCCCAGTTCGATCAGTGGCCAGAGCGATCGGTAGTTGGGTGTCGTTACGACGAGGATGCCGCCGGGCGCCAGCAGCCCGCGGGCTTCGGAGAGCAACCGGACCGCCGTGTCCGGCGACAGGTGTTCGATCAGCTCGATCACGGTCACCGCATCGAAACGCTCGCCCGCTTCCGACAGGCTGGCGGGCGACCGGGTGGAGAAGCGATGCGTCGCAGTCCCATAGGTCCGGGTCGCGTAGTCGATCTGTGCGGCGCTGATGTCGAGGCCGAGCGCTTCGACGTCCGGCAGATAGTTGCCGATAAAGGTGCCGGGTCCGCATCCGATATCGAGAAGCCGCCGCGGCGTACCGAGTTCTGCCGCGACCGTCCGGAACTTCAGGTCATGCCAGCTAAAGCGTACGCCGACTTTCTGCCGATACACCGCGTCGTAGAATCCCGCCGGGATTTCCTTCTCATAGTCGTAGACGGCGTCTTCCATCGCGGCTCGTCAGGCTCTCCCGGCCTTGCATACAGACGGGTCGCAGGACCGTCGATCCCGCCCCACCGTCGGGAACGTCTTGGACCGTGACAGATGACGTGGCAAGAGCCCGTCAACGCGCAAGCCGTCCCTTCAGGACGGTGCCGGCATAGGCGCCTGTCGCCTGCCCGTTCTCGAAGGCCAGGGCGCCGTTCACCAGGGTCGCCCGAATTCCCTCTGCCTTCTGTACGAGGCGCCGGGCGCCGCCTGGCAGGTCGCGTTCGACCGTGGGCAGTGCCGGCCGGATACGATCCTCTTCGAACAGCACGAGATCGGCCCGGTATCCCTCGCGGACGAGCCCGCGATCGGTCAGGTCCCAGGCCACGGCGTTGTCGCGGGTGATCTTCTTCACCGCCTCTTCGAGCGTGAAGGCACCGCGCTTGCGCACCCAATAGCTGAGGAGGTGGGTCTGCAGCGACGAGCCCATCTCCTGCGCGACATGGGCACCGGAATCGGAGAAGGTCGCGAGCGTACGGTCGTGTTTCAGGATGCCGAGCACGTCGTCCGGCGATTCGTTGACCAGCGGCTGGACGTAGACCTGGTTCTCATTGGCCAGTGACAGGTCGATCATGACTTCGACGGGATGCTGTCCGCGCGCTTTGGCGAGTTGCTCGACCGTGGGGTCGTCCCAGTCGACGCCGCTCAGCGCGTACAGATTGGAATAGTCCGGCTTGCGCGGATCGGTGGTCGCCGCCCCTCCTCCCTGGAAGACATTGTCGCGCGGCTTCATCCGTTCTTCGGCTGCCACCAGTTCGCGGCGCACCTCGGGATCGGCCAGCCGTCGCTTCTGCTCGTCGAGCGGCAGCTCGCGAACCTTGCGCCAGGCCGGCAGCACGTCGAACGGCAGATAGGATTTCAGCGAGAAGATCGCGTTGATCGAACGCGTCGTGCCCTGACCGAACATGCGCCCGCCGGCCGCGACGGTGTCGTCGATGTAGCGTGTCTGATAGGCCCAACCCGTGGGATCGTCGCCCTGCTTGGTCGCCAGCACGCCGAACATGACCGGACGCTTGTAGGCCAGAGCCACCTCCTGCAGCCGCGCGAGGAAAGCGCGGTGCGCCGCGCCGCTCGCAATGTCGGGGCCGACCTGGAAGATGCCAGCATCGAGTTCGGCCATCGCCGCCACGATGCGATCGATCTCCTCCCACTCGGCGATCCGGCTGGCGACCGGCGTATTGTCCGGCGTCACGTGTGTGGAGGCACGTGAGCTCGAGAAGCCCATGGCGCCCGCCCGCAGTGCTTCCTTCACGAGATCGGCCATCCGGACCATCTCGTCCTCGGTCGCCGTCTCGGTGAAGGCCCGCTTGCCCATCGCATACATGCGCAGCGCCGAGTGGCCGATATACATGCCGTAGTTGATCGCCTTGGGCAGGCGCTCGACGGTTGCGAGATATTCCGGGAAGGTTTCCCAGGTCCAGTCGATGCCGGCCGCCATCGCCTCGGTCGGG